>JAABUU010000082.1_pt1 | contig 216659 bp, 199 predicted proteins | sample 5559301 | NCBI WGS metagenome assembly JAABUU01 (sample SAMN10711884, study PRJNA513360) | rock metagenome | isolation source: Antarctica rocks | place: Antarctica: Victoria Land, Richard Nunatak white | reverse complement strand
GGCTCTACAATTGTTGTCATAGAAAGTATCGAGCTCGAGCACGTCTAGTAGGAATTCGGGGCAGGTGACGGATTGACCGGGGGGCAGGTGACGGATCGACGTGCCAAGGCGATCGCCGCCGGGGTCGGTGGGAGCGTCACCTGCCCAGGTGACGGTCGGGAATAAGAGGTAGGAGAACATAAGCTAACCCTGAATAGGGTTGGCTTCGGAACAACTCGATAGTCTAGTGACGAGCGATCGACGATAGCCAGGAACATAGCCATCAACATAGTCATCAACATAGCTATCAACATAGGTGCGTAGCTAGGATCGTAACATGTTCGAAGAAGAAAGTAATGTTACGAACATGTCTGAATCGATCAGAGTTCAGATCTAATTCTAATCAATTTGATTAGAACAAGTCATGATGCTATGTCTAGTTTGAATCTAGCGCACTTCTTCAAGTCATTCTCAGCACTTCTTTTCGTTGTTCAGCACTTTCTTCATTCATCTCTTTTCATCATTCTTTTAGACAAACACATCTGACATATTACATCACATCTGTATCGAGCCTAGCGCAGTCTCAAGCCATTATTTATAAAAGAGCTCGCACTCTTTCTCTTCTGTATTCTTAATGTCTTGTTATAGCTATCTCTAAAAAACAATACATACATATCAGTCTCAAGTCTCTTTGATTGAATGATCTAGGCACGATCTCAACAAATCTTCGTTTTCTCAGCTTGAGCTTTCTCAATCTTCTTCACTTCATACAATCATCTCTTCTTTCAAATGAGCGAAAATAACAATCTTTGTCTCATTCATTCTTGCTTTTGTTATCTTCAGTCTTAAGAAGATTGCATCATGTTATATGATCTCATCATTTGCAATTGATGCAGATCTCTTCAAAATGTTTTAAAATGAAGCAACATTTCAAGAAAGATCAAAGATCATTTGATTGTGTGCATTATGTACAAGTCATGAAAATGTCTTATTCATGAGACTGAATCAGAACAGTGTTGATGTATGAAAATCTGTGCATTCTCATCTGATTCAAAGAAATCATTTCTCATATGAAATCAACGTCTCGTTCAAAATGAGCAAGAAGTGCATGTTCAGATCTTATATGAATGAAGATAGTAAGTTGTAGTTGTTTCACAAGAAGACAGAGAAAGATGTTAATTAAAGCAGAAGTGACAAGAGCGAGAGCGTTGATGACAATGATGATCATGATGAGATCTTAAAGAACAAGAGCTCTTCGTACGACATGTAAATCACATAATCCATAGACAGAATAGAATTCAATTCACATCGTTGCTGTTGCTCTTTGTGCAAAGCATCGTCAGCTCATACATTTAGTATTCACTGCAGCTGTCAAACTTACGTTGTTGTTGTTGTTCTACGTCGTACAATGCATCGTTAGTCTGTATACTCTGTACTGTACATCGTTCTAAGCTGTTACACTTACGTTGCTGATGATGATGATGATGATGATGATGAGATGATGATTGGTGAAAGAAGAAAGAAAGCGTTGTATGATGAACTTTGTGTGAAGTAATTTTCATGCGCTAATCTATCTAGACATAGAGAAGTTGTACGACTCTCATCGCATATCTGAGGGCTTGGCAATAACTACCTAATAACCCTGGTTATAATCGTGCCTGTCCCTTTCTCATATATGCATTACATGTCTGCACTGCCCTTCTGAACTGAGATCTCGCTTGAAATTAATCTTAAAGTACACATTGCGTCGCATCGTAGTAGATGACTCACATTCACAACATACTACAATATGTCTGCTTCTCAATCACATTTAAAATCTAGCGCGACAGGGTTTATTTGCTCAGAAACAGAGGTTCAAAATAACAATTAACCTCGTAGCATGGTCGATGATGCGCCTCTACCTGTATTCATGTGTCACTTGACTCGTCGCATAAGTATCATCGTCAACGTCTTTTCAAGAAATCTCAATCCTTCTAGTCATTCAAATCTTCATTTTCTTCAGAAGCCGCATAACCTGTACCTGCACTTGCGCTATATACTACAACATGAGGAATGAACTGGGAATTTTCACTCAAATTCACAACCGCTACCAAGTCTTCGACGCCTCTGGCCAGCTGCCATTCAGCATCGTCATCGGCCTCTGTCGTAAGTCACCAGCTGACACCGACCCTCGACCATTACTCCTCGAGACTGCAGGCTCGGTACTGGACGTCCAATATGCGCTGGCAAATGGCTTGCTCACCCTACACGAACAAGACCCCCAAGACGTTACGCAGTCGATCGAAGTAGATCTCAGCCAACTGAGCAAAGTCGCCGCGAAAGAGGCAGAGTGCCTTTCTCTGCCATCTCGGGTTAACAGGACAGAGCACTGGAGAGACGCTCTCACGGTATATAAGTGTCATGTCGATGTTGATGGTGAGCTGGCATCATATCTGAAGCCGGGAAAGAAGTATACCATCAGACTGGCGAGCGAGGATCTCGGTGTAAAACGATGGGCGTACAGTGATCACAACAAATTCTTCGACAATGATGATGGGAAGCTCAGTCATGACTCCGAAGCAGTAAACTTGGTCAACAGCAGACTCACCGCCAGCAAAGCGACTTTTACAGTCGTAAAGAGCCTGCCCTGGCCTCCGAAAATTGAGACAAGGATGCGTCTTTGTGCATCTTCCTCATTCTCTGATTTTGCACTTCCCGACATCACGCCAAGTAGTACCACTGCCTTAGAGGTCTCTGTCACCAACACGGGTTCCGACCCCGTCACTGTGCAGACGCAAGGACATCAAGTTTTCCTGGTCCCTTGGGGTCCCTTCCAACCCGAACCTGACGCTTTGGACGATCGCGTAAGAATCATCGGTGCCGCAACCTATGCACCATCCGGTCTGAACATTGTCGATTCCGCGACAGGGGAAGTGGTCCGGGGGAAGCAACAGCGCGGCGCATGCTCGTTGACAAGTTCGAACGCCAATCAACGGCCAAAGGCGGAGGATGTGCTGACGTTGAAGCCTGGAGTGCCTGTTATCAAGAAATTAGATGTCGGAGCGCTGGTACAAGGATTGGGGGATGGGCAGTACAAGATCCGGATGCAGCCACGGGGCTGTCGATGGTGGCATGGAGAGGCTGGAAAGGAAGTGGGCGAGGATGGGAGGGTGCCAGCGCATTTAGGCGGGCTCTTCGTTCCTCCACTGATGCTTGAGTCGCAAGATGAGATAGAGCTACGCATAAGAGATGGGAAGGTAGATGAGAGCTTGTGAGATGTCGCAAGTATGACACCAAGACAAATTCGCAGGGTTTCTTAATTGCATCGACGTACCTCCGTCCATAGACTCTCATGATTTCGTTGTCGTTGTTCTAAAAAAATTTCGAAGAGAAGCAAGAATACGCCAAATTCGTTTTGCGCCTATTACGTTGCCGGCTGTAACATGTGTCCCATCTGAGAATGTATATGCAGAGGGCTGCAAGACAGGGGGGCTAGTGCGGAGATCAAGAGGCGTAGCTAGGTCGTTCACATATTATTCAGTATGTGATCAACTCGCCTCCCCCTTCCTTGCTCACTGCTTCGCGCTTTCGCTCGCCCACTCACGCCCTTTTTCTATCGCACAGATAGAAGGTGTTTTCGACTGCGTCGAGGTGTTTCGTGTTGGCTTGGCAGTAGATCTTGTTGCAGCAGACTGATGTGGGGATGTGTCCACTCCGACACTTCACGGAATTATTTCGGAGATTTTTGGCGAGCGGCTTACTTTCCGCGAATGAGAGCTCGTGGCCTAGGTAATAGAAGATGCGGACCCCCCGCTGAGCGCGCTTATCTGCCAACCGGGTGCTCGTATGCAAAGAGGCCCGGGGCAAAAACTGGCAATGACACTACGGACTTTTCTTGCAGAGCATCCTCCAGGATTATGGCAATGTCGTTGCCTTACTTCTTCCTACGACAAGCGCTCCAACCATGAGTGCATCTGGATGCACGATGCACCCACGCCGGGCACAGGAGTTGTTTCGGGACATGGAGATGGCACTTTCCGTGCCTTTCAGCTCCGGGATGTGGTGTCAGAGTCGCTGAACCAGTCCATCATGTCTTTCCAAGGGCATCGGGTTGGAGCCGTTCCTGTAAATCTGTCAAGCTTGTTCCGAGAGATAATGTTTCGGAGATACCATACCATAAACGGCATGCTCTTCAAAAAATCTGGGATGGAGACTGCTACCTGCGCCTCCGACCGTGTCCGTTCTCAGGAGTCTACCAAATTATCGAGGACTATATGCTCCGCAGAAGAGCATCGGCATTGTATACTACATTCCTAGCTAGTTTTCAGCTTCACCTCCTCATGAGTACCTCGCTGCTTGCAGCAGATTATCCATTGATACCTCCTCCCCCAGGAAGAATTTCCAATTTCGCGAACCCAGATACCCATACTGATGTGACCATCATCATCTGTTCAGTAGCCTTTGCCTTCATGATGAGCTTTGTCTCGTTACGAATCTATGCACGGCTTTGGGTGGCACGTACCTTCAGTATAGATGACTGTAAGTCCTGTCCTGCATCGCAAGGGTCCCATGGCAACCTTGGTAACAAAATTTTACAGGTTTTTGCGTCGCGGCCATGGTAGATGACTGAAAGTATGGCTTCGAGAACGTCGACCTAACTGATGTGATACTTAGGCCTGCCTAATCGGCTATGTCGCGGTGATCTATGACTGTAGGTATTCTATACAAGTTGCCAAGCTTTCGAAGTCTGACTATTTCACAGTAGTCGCTCACCAGCAGATTGCGTTGCACATGTGGGACGTCAGAGTCATTAGCCTTACTCACGTTCTGTTCAAGGTAAGTAGTATTTGTCCAGGTTTGCTCTCATCTGTTCATTATAGTTGCAGAAATTACTCATACTTCAAGTTGGCTATTCACCAGCGATTCTATTTACTAAGCTGTCGTTATTTCTGATGTATCTTCGTCTCTTTTCCCCCAGCCGTCGGACGAGGTATCTGATCTACTTCGGTATGGTGTTCGTTGTCTTCTTATACACGGCTTGCCTGCTGGCAGAAGCTATCAGCTGCACTCTTCGGCAAGGGCAAACCTGGATTGAGGCCTCACTTTTCAAGGGCTGCGAAGGAGACTTAATTCTGGGTTATGTGATGGGTGCATTCAATGTAGTGAGCGACTTTTATCTTCTTGCAATCTCAATTTCTGTGGTGTGAAAACTTCAAATGCCGCTGCGCAGAAAAGTCGGGACCTGTGCAATCTTCATGACAGGTCTTTCGTAAGTATTTTATTACTCGGCATCCTTCGACTCTTCGAAACTAATGATGCACACAAGGGCCTGCATATGCAGTGCAATCAATACCTACTTTCGCATTCATGTCGCCCTGTCGCCGGACGTACTTTGGGATATCACTCCTGCTGTGATCATCTCGTAAGTCATGAGTTGAGTTCTGAAACACTGTCATCGACTTACCACTTCAGTGTCGTGGAGATTTGCGTGGGAATCATGGTTGGCTGCATGCCGCACTTGGCCTCTCTGGCCAGGCATCAATTCCGTAGTGCTCTGAGCGCTCTATCGCTGAAGAATCTGAGGAGGAAACTTGTGTACCCATGGTAGAAACGCTGCTCGTCCGAAGGGTTTCATGAACTCAATGATGTCACGGCCGATGCCCCGCAGGAAAAGTACCTTCAAACGGGCATTCTCGGATCGGTACAGGGCAAGGGCCAGTTTTTGGATCCTGGCGTTCATCCTCAGAAGCTCTGGGTTGGCGGAACAAACAACGACCATTCAAGTCGAGGTGTTTCAACGATCAGAGACGCGTGGAATGAATAGTCATCTTGCTTGCGATGGATGTGAGGGCAGGCAAAGAAGAGCTATACTTAACCCTCAACAGGAAGTGAGATATTTGGAGCGATTCGCTGGGATATTCTATGTCGTTGAAAGCTTCGTTGAATTCTGGCTTTGGGAATTTTGCAAAGATAGCGAGCAATGACACGTCAAGAAAAAGCTTCTTGAGATCAGACAGAACATTGTTGTCTGTCAAGCATAGAACATTATGCACTGATACGCAACTATTCTTTATATTCTGTGTCAATCGAAAGGGCTGATTCCAGGATTTTGGGGGAGGAGTATCCTAGCTGCTCACTTTGACGAAGGTTACCTTGCAGCTACTTGCGCAAGCAGAACAGTATATAGATCATGTAATCTATAATGTAATAGTTCTTTTATTGACTTGAGTGCGAAGCTAACGCTACAATAGACACTCGCTAAGTATGTAGACCTGGTTACTCACAGACTATACAATCGCCATCGAACTGTATCATTCTCAAGACAGATTCTCAATACACGATATTCCCTCTATTCATATCTTCTTCTTCAGTACTTCAGAACGAGAAGATCATCATTTTCGATGAAAATTGCCTTTACGCTTAGTAAATAGTAAATAGCATGTATGAAAAAGTATTGACATTCATGTGATCAGTACTGTGATGTAGACTGACTGCGTCGGGTCGAGTTGAATTTTTTTTTGGAAAAGTGTCGGGTCGAATTGAGAAGTTGAACCCGACCCGACAAGATATTAGGTAGGTGTAAATAGCTTGGTCGAACAGCCTAGAACAGCCTTCATGGTTTCTCTTCATGACTCTCTACCATGTTTCTTCGTCATGAATCCCTACCAAAGTCAAACGGCCTCCATGTTTCCTCGTCATGACTCTCTAGAGTTCCTATCAAACGTCCTTCATGTTTCCCCTTCATGGCTTCGTACCAAACGACCTTCATGTTTCCCCTTCATGGCTTCCTACCAAACGACCTTCATGTTTCCCCTTCATGACTTTCTACCAAACGACCTTCATGTTTTCTCTTTATGACTCCCTACTAAACGGCCTTCATGACTTCCCTTCATGACTCCCTACCATGGCTTCCTACCATGGCTCCCTACCAAACAGCCTTCATGTTCTTCGTCATGACTTTCTACCAAATGCAAAAAGGTAATGCAAAGAAATAATGCAAAAAGCGAAAAAATTTCTATATTTAGCTCTCTTGACGTCAAGCTCGAGTTCTTGACGAGTCGAGTCGAATTGACCCGATTTCAAGTCGAGTCGAGTCGAGTTGAATTGAAAATATGCTCAATTCGACTTGAATTGAGTTGAAAATGTGAGCAACTCAACTTTGAATCAAGTCGAATTCAACATGTCAACTTGAAACTCAATTCAACAATCAGTCTACTGTGATGTATTAATATGTCGCTGACGTATTGCACAAGTTTGCTGTCGAAGATGTTGTTGCCGATAAAGACGAAGAGTACACCTTCAAAGAATTGAAGAAAGATAGTCATGCTGATATCGATTGAGATGTCCCGTGAAGCGAGACCGAGTTGAACGACGACTTGTGAAAGAGCGAGGGCAAGATCGGTGTCAAAGCCGAAGATGGTTTGATAGCCTATTCACATGCCGTTTGAGCTGTCGACTTGCCATGTCGTGATCAGACCAGCGCCGATGAATATCAGGATAGAGCAGCCGTAAATGTATTGTACATAAGCTTCAAACTTTGTCGTTAAAATACCCGATGTCAAAGAAGCGACATTGTTAGCCATGATGAGCGGGATAGTATTGATATCGGATTGCTCTGCGTCGACGCCTCTGATGGCTTGGAAGTATATCGGGATGAAATACACGAATATGAAGAACTGAGCGTAGTTGAAGAAGGCAAAGCAGGATGCGGCAGCTACCGTGCGCTGGGATGCGACTTTGGGAGGGATAGTCGCCTTGGGGCCCATTCAGAGCTCGTTAATGATGAATGCGACAAGGAGAATAGCAAAGACAGCCATGAGCACTATAATTCGGGGAGATGATCAAGCGTATACTGTTCCTGGCCATTGTAGCGCGATGAGGACGCAGATGATGCTGGGAAGAAAGAGCATTTGGCCGACTGGGTCGAGGTCTCAGAGGAGTTGCATTCATGTTTGCTGTGGGCGGGGTGAAGACGGTAAATGCAACGCAACGAGCAACATGGCTGCTGCTAGCGGTCCAATGGGAAGGTTAATGTAAAAGCACATGCAATTCGTCAGTTCCTGTTTTTTACTCAAAATGTCAACTCATCAGCGCCAGGATAAAGAGTCAGTAAAAGCACCACCGATCAGGGGGCAATAATGGTCGCAATCGCATATATCCCGCCGATCACACTTTGATATGCTGGTCTCTTGTCCAACGGCGAGATCATGGTTATGGTGACTAGTGCTCCATTGAAGATGCCCGCAGACCCTGCACCAGAGAGGGCACGACCAACAATGAAAGCGATCGAGGTGGGAGCCACAGCCGAAAGCAGGGAGCCGACTTCGAAGATGAACAGGGCAAGGAGGAAGGTGAGCTTAGTCGAGCATATTGCATAGATCTTCCCGACGAAGGGGATAAGTGGAGCGGCGGGAACGTTGAAGGCAGAGCCATCTATACCTAAGGATCTAGGTCAGGATTGAGATGATAAGATACTTGCACATATGGCAACGAGAAACTCCACTTACCATCCAACATCATTCAGAGTTTTGTAAATGTCTGTGATGCGAGGGATTGCGGTTACGATGATAGTGTTGTCGAGTGCTACGCAGAAGAAAGCGAGGATGAGGGCAATGAAGATGACGAGGATGAGAGCAATGAAGATGACGAGGAATTGCGGCTTGGTTGTTGGCACAACATTATTAGTATGAGCGGAGGAGGCTGACAGATGGGGTTCTTGTTCGATTTGGCCTGCAAGCTGGAGTTGAGGCTCTTCGTCTGCAGTGTCGGAGCCGAGGCGCTTCTCATGTCCAGTGACAGCCTGAACAATCTCGGGAGGCGTTTGAGTAGCCGATGGCTTGGTGTCTATAGCTCGAGAGACCATATCTAAGGTGATAGGTGATAGATGATAGATAGCCCGAGAGATAGATATTGGATGGGGCAATTCTATGCAATGCGAATGGAAATGGAAATTTGCCCATGGGCTTGCGACGCTCTCAAACCGTCGATCCGCTTGGCACGTCGATCCGTCACCACCCCTCGGTCAATCCGTCACCAGCCCGAGCTCCTACTAGACGCCCTCGAGCCCGGTACTTTCTATGACACGAATTGTAGAGCCGGCCAAGGCGACTTCAACGGTTCAAAATTAATTGAAAAATATGAAGATTTGATCCCGAAAATGAGGTTGGGGATATTGCCGCCCAGAGCCTGCTCCGGTCCCCAACCGGCCAGCACCTGCCCCCGCCCGGATCGGTTCCTGCGCGCTGACTACCCCACATACTTTAAGAGGCATAATTGTAGTTCTGAATCAGTTGAGTTCAAGTCTTCAAAATAATCAAAAAATATGAAGGTTCGATTCAGTAAATGATGCAGTGTTCAGCTCTATCGACGAAGCGAATGAGTGAATCTTGTAGCTGCTACTCTGAGCATCAAGCTTGAGACGTGAACAGACGAGTTCTGAAAGAGGGGACAAGCTGTAGATTTATCATAGAACAAGATAACTATTAATTCCGCTTTATGATGGGAAATGAAGTTTGCTCGATAGAACACTGAACTGCTGACGCTTAATCGTTTCTTTCAGCAGGTGGCTCCGAAAATCGTTATAACAACCACGACAGAGCAACATGAGTGAACATCAAAAATACCCCTGTCATCTCGACAACACTCCTGCCAGCTACTCCCTCGAACGAGGCTTGGAAATTACTCAGGTTCCTAGATGTTTCGTTTGCAATCGACGGAATGTCGATGATGTCACTTCCGTTTCGATTGCCGCTTTTACTTCGGGTCAGACTTGTCGGCGAGTTCGATATTGCGGACGTCGGTGGAGCCACTTCACTTGTAGCACAAGAAATTCGATTTGGCGGAGCCGATGAATTGACGGTCACTAAGCTGGAAACAAACTGCATTATACAATTGTGTCCTGATGGATCAAGATTCTTATGGGAATACGATAATACGCTCGTTAACCATGACACCGAAGGAATGTCAGCCAAGTCTTTGGAATATGTAATGGTAACGGTCAACCGAGAGGGAAAATCAGGACTCAATGCTGTAGTTTTTGATGTAGGTAATGGAGCTGTTGAACTGTGAATACTGTGTACTGGGATTCCGGAGTTGGAGGTATTGATTTCTGCGCTGGAGACGCCAGCAGTGGTCGCCAGTGCGGTCTGAGTAGGCCCAGAATAAGGTATTGAGCACGGCACTGCAGGGGTTGGTATTGCCTTAGTATCTTCAGACAACGTCGTCGTAGGGTCACGAGAATGAACCGGAACCAAGGCTCTAGGAGGATCGAATCCTTGCCAGCTCCATTGAATGCAGTTACCCCAAGCTGGATCAAGTCTTCGGAGGGCCGGCGGTGGCGCAATGACTGGAACATACGAGGAAGGATTGGGCCGCCCATCCCAGAATGCAGCAGCGTAGAATGAACTTTGTGATTCTATCAGTGATGGTGGAGGACATGGTATATCTGCCTCGTTAAAAACTTTTGTAATGACATCGCTCTCGAGACTCGACAGCTCTCCCGGAGCAAAGGACATTGTGATAGAGGTGTGTTTTTCCTGAATCATCGTCAGTCGAGTCCTATACATCTCGACTGGATTGCAAATAATGAACGAACGCCGACTTGTCCACATCGATCTGACGCACTTATGTCGTGGTATGCGACGTATATCGAAGGAGAAGTACTGGTAGTATCAGCGACATCTACTTGCTTAACTTTCAAGAGCGGAGTATAAGCTTACTACGTGAATCCATCAGATCCGACGACAGTTGAGCGATTGCCGCCTATTGACACAAAGCGACGCCCAACGCTGGTTGACGGTAAGACGGCTTTTGATGTTAGAATTGAACTGCCGCTCGTGCAAGCGGTAGGGGCCCCTGGTACAGGCCAATAGTGGACATCAACCATCGGAAGGTACAATACGCATTGGCCACAACAATTTGGGAGTGCCACACTAGACTGTAATTGAGGAATCTTCTGTCTGGTTTTTGTAGTGTATATGGACGTCGCTCCGATGAACGTTGTAGTCAACCAGCTAAATGCAATATCCTCATAGAATGATCCGATGGTGGGACCAGGAACAGTGATTAGGTGGTGCCTTACTGTTTCCATGGGGAAGGATAGCGTAGGAAGCGATTGTGTCGCCACGCATTTCCTCGTGCCAAGGCCATCGACCGTGATACTGATCGTAGAGACACCGCTGCCCGAATATGGATCAAAGTTTTCCCGCGAGCCAAGATTTGATGACTCGGAGTGGTTTGAATGCCTTTGGCCCTCAGGGAAGTTGAACAAAGACTCTGTTCTTGATGGAGTTTTCAGTGATTCTATTTGTTCCATGATCAGTATTAAAACCCGAGTGGGTGTATCTGTAGCTCTGAATGTGTAACGGCATTGTTTCGGCACAAGCTTCACATTCATAAAGTGTCAAGCTTGCAAGGAGCTTGGAAATGAAAGTATCGAACTGACCAGCTCCAGACTGCACAGCAAGTACATATAGCAAATAGAGTATCTGTTTGATAGTTGAGAGAACCATTGTTATTTAATCATTAAATCTGATGACAATGAACAACAAGAGATGAAAATCTAGCTTACGTCGGGGGATCTTTTGTATTCAATCAATCTCCCAAGGCAGTGAACGCGAACCATTCTAGTGGACACATAATGAAATGGAACTGTGAAACGAAGATCAAACGATACAGTTTGATGAGAAGGATGCGGACAGCTCCAAAATCGAGGATCAGCATACAGATCTGACGTGCATAACAAGAATCTGTATAATTCCTCTGTGCTCGGTGAACCTGCGCCGCAGGAGCTACATCTTGTCGCCCCCAACCTAGGCGATAAACCTTTTCTATGCCTATAAGCATTCATATGATTTTATATTATACCACAGTTCAACAGATTTAAGGGTCTTCCTGCACTAGAGGTATGAGAGCTGAACTCTCTTGAAGCAGCAAGTTTACAACGTGGGTTGAAAAGAAAGATGAACACATTCTGATGATAATTGTTATTTACCATTCCAAGCATCCTCGCAGGTGATAGGAGTATACGGATACCCTGAAGACCTATACTACCGAATGCTAAACAGAATGAATGTCTAAAGCAAAGAATTCGACGATTTGTTTAATTGACTATAAGACGAACTTTATAATTGGCATAGGCCCCGCATATGTGAGACTTAATGTCGAATTGAAACAGTTTCAAAGCTTATGCGACGCATATGTAAATAAGCGCTCGAAGAACGTTCAATTTGCTTCTTATCGGCCTATAACCCTTGCCCACCGTTTCATCCACTGTCACAACATCAGTGCAAGGAGAAATTTAATTATGGATCTGTACATTAAATTGCGAAGCTTGTAGAACTATTAGTAAAAGTGAGTACCTCTGTAGCCATCTGTGCATTGTGCTTTGCCTTGGACAAGGCGCAGGAACATTGTCATCTCGAACCTCCACTGACGATGACACCAGTGGTTTACTCGCAGCCCAACCGTCAGCTAGCGCAGCGTCTGTCCGGTGTAGTGCCCCGTTCAACTCGGATCCTGCATTGTTGATATCCTGGCTTGATGTGTGTTGAAAATAGGAAACAGTACTGCTACCCCTGTGGTTAGTAATCTCCGCTCCTACATATACGGCTGGCGCTAGGGGGTTCAGAGTTGTCACCTTCCACCTGTTCGCAGCTTCCTACTGTAGTTCAACTATGTACAGATACATGCACATATGCTCCTTCTGACCCTCATACCTTAATAATGAAAAAGATGTTCTCTAAGCATTTTAGTCTTTCCTGGCCAAGAGTTCCGCAGCTCTGTCACTTCTGTTATGTATGCAACATCTATCTCTACCAGAATTACGATCGAGGCTTGGACCCCACCAAAAGCCCATTGTGCGTGCTGCAAACCTAACTCCATTCCAGGTCTGCAACACCTCCTTCCGCTCTTGATAACAGCCTAAACTAGGATGGCCTTCTCCTGCTGTATAACCAGGTTGCAGTACAATTATACACAACCAATCGATTCGCGCAACTGTAATCGACATTTTTGAATATGCTAAGGATCTTCCCATGCAACTTTCCTGCCTACACCACATGCGCAGAAGGCTGATTGAGCAATAGCAAGAACTAGATCGAAAGAGCCGTCAAGCTGTTTAATAGAAAATCGTCAATCCGACGTTTCAGTCTGATTACGAATGGCTTCGGAGAGTACGCCTCGTTTTGATGAGGTACGTAGTTTGGCACTCCAGTGTCATTACACCAACGGCTAAAACTTCGCGTGGTGAAAGTCCCCCGATTCATTATTTTCTTCGCGAATGCAAATGTTGTATGAGTCTCACGCTGCAATTCTAGAAGAGTATGAAAGAGCATTGCTGCTAAATTAGTCCCGTGTGTATCCGAGCCAGCGAGCAGTAAAACGATCTCTGGTTTCCGAATCCCAAGCATCAATAAGACCAGAAAATAAATCTTATGTCTAAATATCATGCTTATGAGCCAGGCGCCAATGCAACTGAGACTTGCTGTAACGCAGCTGAGCAAAGAATTTCGATTTCGCCATTATTTCGTTCAAGGCTCTTTCAGTCTTGGCTTTGTTGTGTTTATGCAATGATCGTTTGTCGTGTAGAGTAATGCCGTGTATGGGAGATATTTGACGAATCTCGAGTAACAGATACTCGTCTCGACATTGATGTACCGCTACAATCGTGAGATGATGTCTATCGACTGCGTGCTGCCGATTGTCGGGCGCCTAAATGCCAACGTAGATCAAATCTTGATGAAGGTATCTTCGAAATGCGTCAATACGAAATATAGAAGGGATTCGAGTTTTTAAGAAATATGAAGGCGTCTTAAGAATCATCTTAAATATGTGAAGATGCAAAGTTTTATGCTCTATTAGTTACTAGTACTATGGGTTTTACTTACTACATATTATTAACAAAATATCAGCTATCTCCCTGTCTTCAACTCTGCTCTCACCATTCGCAGTATCCCAATTCCCAAGCGAAATCAGCTATAGCATTTACAGGAACCCCACAATTCACATTCATGGGCACCTTTGGCACAACACAGTTTATGGGGGTTCCCTGCGCAAGCCCGGGGCATGTCAGGGAGCCACCAGTCGCTGTTCCAGAGAATACGCAGTCCACGAACCCATTGGAAGTAAATGGGCCGACTTGAACCGCCGCATCGGGTGTTGAGGCGGAAATCAAAGGTTGGGAAAAGACTCCAGGTCCGCTGCATGGGCTAACCGCTGTCCCGGGTTTGATATCGTATACGTGTGCCGAGTCGGTACAAGGGCTTTGGGCACAGGAGGCGTAATGGTATACTCGAATTGCGTAGGTGGCTATTCCTGCTAGAGGAGGCAAACTTGCTGGTGGCGGAGGAATACTCGTGTCTTTAGGAGCTGGAATTGGTGTTGACATCGTCACCGAGGGAAGACTTGAAAAGGTAATTGGAGGGGGGGCACTCGTCATGCTAGGGGGAGCAGATGCGCTGGGAGTCGCAGGGACCGAGGCTGGGGTTGACGATGGTATGCAAGCCTCTTGGTCCCGCTGAATGATCATAGGCGCATTTGCCAGCCCACTGAGATCATAGTTGAATGTCATCGTATTGATCACGTAAGCTCTTGTGAAAGATTGAAAGGCAGTTGCTAGTTTATTTCCAGCGCCATTATTGTTTGCCTGATACTGGAGGAGGCTATCACCGAGCGCACTGGCGGTACTGACTATAAGTGCATTTTGGCTAGATACCTTCTTAGCTATCCAAGAGGAGTATGCAGGAGCCCAGGTTGCAGACAATGGTCCTCCGCCGCCTGCTGAAGTGATTGGTTGATTACAGCTGGCTTTTTTTCTTAACAGGGCATCGATTCCTTGAAATGCTTGGTATATGCGCGTATTTGTGTCTTCGAACAGTTTCTTAACCTTGGGGTCTTGAACCATTGACATGACAACTGCAATGTTACCGAGCAGACTGAGAATTGCGTTTGGGTTTCCTTTATGATTGCTAATTCCTTGTAGTCCAGGGTTCCAGAGCTGATACATAGTGTTAGTGAATGATGGAAGACTACCATTAAAGGTTTCACTGGGGTCATCAAACAGTGCTAGATGTTCGATCCTTTGCAATGGGGCAAAGCAACGTTGAGGGCATATTGCTACCATGAGACGAGAAGTTCAACCTTTAGGATGGAACCATTTTTCGTAGAATAATGAGAAATTTTGGATATCGAAAAAGAAGTTGGTAAGGTAGGTGACTATAGAGGAGAGAAACAGAGAACAGAAACGCTTGAAAGTGAGAAGCTCAAATATTGATAGAAAATATTGTCCCAACATACACTTCCTTTCAGGCCATTCAATCCAGCATCCATCCCCAAAAAGTCGGGGTTCTCGAAAGAAGCTAATTGCGCGAATATCTTGTTGAGACGTGTTGCTCCGTCCATGGAACCTGGTGCATCAAAAAGAGCTTGGATGTTAGGACACGTGAAGCCCCCGGCTATTTGATCTTGGAAGAATTCGTCCAAAGTTCCTTTCTCATCTACTCGACCATCATCAGTCAAGGTTATTCTCAGATCCGTGGCCTCTACAGTTATGACTAGAGTACGAGCTTTTACTTACAAACATGATCTATATTAACCGTTTTCGCTTTGCGCCCTCCGATCGTATATCCATCTGCTAGGACTTGTGCGGTATCCTTGAACGCCCATCCTGGAGCTGCGCAATTAGTGCCGGCTGTGGGTACAGCCCAGTAGGTGCCCGTCTTGAAGAACGCGTCCATAGACGGTGTGGGCACAACCTCGGCTGATGTAATCTGATACCCAGCAGGGTAAGCAGGCTTCGCGGTGTAGGGAGCAACGGAACACATCTTTCCCCCAATCATGGTTGTGGGTGCTGGAGGAGCCCGTTTTTCGAGCATAACGCGACCGGCTAGTGCTCTCCTTTGTGGAGAACCGTCATCCACAAGCGGATAGGAGTCGTATAAAAAGTCGCAGCTGCCACACGTGGTCGCTGGACTTGGACATGATGAACTTGTTGGGGACGGCGTGGGTGGGGATGGCGATTCTGGTGTTTTCGGTCCTACATGCTGGTCAGTATCGCTGCCTCAACTGCGTAACTCTTTTGCTAGGGTTGATAGCATGAAGGATGCACGAATCTGGAAACCTACCGGGCCCAGGCGGCAATACAGGTGGGACCACAGGTGGGATCACAGGAGGGATCACAGGCGGTACGACTGGAACTACTATTTGGAACAGTAAGCCTTGGTCATTTTCGAGGGCGGAACAGTGAGTTGTCTTCACAAGCCTTACCAGGTACGACAGGATGAGGCACTACAACGACCGGACTCTTCGTAATTGTACTCGACCCGTCCGACTTTGCCTTTGGGTGTGGGGTTGGTTTTGTGGCGGCCTTGCTCAAGGTTCGCTGGTGGCTTGTTGTTTTTACCTCCTTCGTTGTTGGCTGATGAGCGGTCTTGCTGTGAGATGGGACAGCAGCGCGTGAAGGCGCAATCGTTGAATGTTTCAGAGTTGAACGGGACTTGACATCCTTGTTGGAGTGCAAGGCCGCTTTCGATGTTTTCGTTTCATGTTTATGATGATGGTAAAGAGTGGTCTTGCCAGCTATCAAGTTCCGGGACGAATCTAGGCGAATTTCTTCGCCATTAATTAATATAGGTGCACCACCTGGCAGCAAAGTGTGGCTCGCGATAACGACGAGTGCGGGATTAATGGTATATGTGCTGGTCTCGATCGTTACTGTCGCACGGTTGCTCGCTGGAGTGATGCTGTGGGATGCTTTATGGTTGACTATCGATGCCTCCTTGGCGTACGTTATTTGCATAGGAACAAAACAGAACAGGCACAGAAGTAAGGAATGTAGTCGACCCATGGTAATATGAACAATGGAAGAGTAAGAAATGTAGAGAAGGAAATGTTTCGACAATCTATCACCATATACCAGGCTCCAGTGATCAGATAATGTCCCAGCAAGAACGAGCACATTCTGCTGCAAGTGGAGCTATATAGGCTTTAGCATCATGATCGGACATCCCAACGGTACTATGAGCCGTAACAACGATCTACAAGTCATGAAGACAACAGAAGAAAGTGCGAAGACATCACCAAGCCAATGAGAAAGTAAGTATAGATCTTAGTGATGAACAAGTCCTGCAGACGGAACTATGAAAGAGAGCCACTTTGAGCTGGGACCAGAAGCTGTCGTGGGAGAACTGCAGTAGGTAGTAAGCGGTCCAGCAGTAGTGTGGGGTCGGCTTCTAATACAGGTACCGGGAGTATCAACAACAAATTAACAGCGGGACGATTAGGAAACAAGATGGAAGTGGCATGAACAGAGTAGCAGAAAATAAAGATAATTTCCTTGGCAAGTAGGTACCGGTACGAAGTATGTCGACAGAGATAGAATAATCATGTATAAACAGAAGGAATAGTAGTAGTGGCCAAAGCAGAACAGTTTCCATGTCACCTGAATCATAACTGAGTGCAACGATACTTCTCTCTTCATACGGTACGTTGCCAGGATCAGTCTTCCCTAAAACGAAGCATACAAGCACAACGGGAGACTTAGCGGTAATCGTCATTCTGGAGGGTGTGGTGGTAAACAGTGTCGGGATCCCTATGATACGTTTGTACCCATTAAGCTGAGAGTTGTGGTTGAAGTGGAAATTGAGGTGAGACAACTCCAGTCCCTATTAACATGCAGGTGGAATGCGCTAACCCGGAAAGAGAGACGGAAACCGGAGACTCGCGTGCCGCGATAATCGGATTGGCGCGCCAAATGATCGCGTGGGGGGTCTCGGAGAATAAAAAGATAATTCTTCAGTGGTTTACCAAAATGTCGAGGTAGCTACCTCGGATACTGCTACTGAAGCACCTGCGTCGCTGCATCTGAATCCAGATCTGGATATCTATCGTCGATGACACTGGTCAAGCCACGTTTCAGATTTCCATGTGCTGCAACGGGCCATCTCCATCTGCATTATTCCAATACGTCCGTAGAGTACACACCACTACTAAGGCGTGGCGAGTCTTGGCAGAGGCTTTCATGGAAGTTGAAGTATCCCGATTGTGAATGACGGTCAACCGCTGATCCAAGCTCGTCATGTCTCACACTGAACGTTTCCCTTAACTTCCCAGAAGATATATTGATACGCTACTCCCTCGGCTCTTCTTCTGTATGGCTGGTGGCAAAGAACCTATGCCTAAACTTGCCGTATCTAATCGCCCATGTAGGAATCCAAGACATTTGAGCCAAGCTCTTGAATATTAGTGAAACTTACCGAAACCGACGTTGGGGGCTGCGATATGGGCCGTGCGGTTGTTTACTGCGCCGTATGTGGTGGCCCTCTCGAGGACATCAATACTAGCCCTGACGTACATGGGGAGTATGATGAGAATGTCCTCCCGAAGGTACAAACCAAAGTATGTCTTTTTCTATCTTGGAACAGCTATCGGCAAGGCGAGTGGTTGACGTCTACCGAGCACAGTGGTTAGGTGAATTTCGAGTTGTGGGTGATTGCAGTTTTCTGTAGGTTACCCCCAGAGTATAATGAGATGCGATGACATGACCGATAAAATATGGGGCAACGACTGGTATATGAGATTTTCTGAGAATCTTTCTTTCCTCAGTGGCGATGATGATTCTGGACTTTCCCACTTTTCCGTCTCAGCCCCTGCAAGCGATGCAGAATTTATGTGCGTTTCCATCGAGAACACCTTCCCTTCGCCGTCGTCCAAGTGGGCGGTTATGAAAGGGCGAAAATGGCAAGTATTTGAACAGGACGAGGCTGGCGTGGTTCTCTATCCTATACACGACTGCTGTCTACACATCATGGCTCAGACCAGTCGACGCAATTCTCGCCAAGCGAACAAGTCCTCCACAGCTTTTGCAAATGTGCAGAGTTACTACCAAGCCATGTTGCGCCTGCACTTGCGTAATACAATTGGTGAGGGTTCGGATTTCGCACCCTTCGGTCTAGAGTGGGAACATCAGTATTACGGTGCGCAAGAATTTGCTGACGGATTTTCATGGAGCTCGTGTCCTGGTTGGGAGGTGAGTCAAACCTTGTCAACTACACCGTTTTCTTCTACCAATCCGCGTGCTCATCTCTTATGTTAATTCAATAGTGGCTCTGTTCACCTCCAGACAAAATACCCGGGTTGACTACTTATATATTATCGCGATTAGAGCGAATAGACGTCAAAAATGAAAGCTTGACGGACCATGTGGAGATTACTGAAATGTCCAGTCATACCATTTCACGTATCTCTTCCATTGAAAGGCTTCCTACCGAGATAGTCTCACAGATAGTCTCAAACTTGCAAACCACTCCAGCCCTGAGGCTGCATCGATGCAGCAAGACCCTCGCTGGCCACATCCCTTTGAATCAGGCATTCTGGCGGGAGCAACTTATTACGGGCGACCTCGTCGAGTATCTATGGGATCTTGACATGAAGGAATGCCGTCTCAAGGATTTAAGTTACCCTGACAAGACCGGTGCTCTCTGGGACTGGAAGAGCCTAGCAAAAACCCTAGTATCAGCACATATTCTGGCAGGGACACTAGCTGGGCTTTTTGAAGGCGGTCTAGACAAGCTATCCTCTCGCCACACATCACTAAGTCTCGCCGTGTCGGATGTAACCATGCCTGACGCCCCAATCGGATTGAAAAATCGATGTCGTATTGTCAGGATTATTCGAGACATAGAGAGACTTGACGCGATAGAAGCCAAGGATCCGACTGTTGTGGAATACGGCCAATTGGCCGTTCCGCATAGGCTATCATTAAATCCTAGCACGGGTTGAGGGCTGGACAAATTGCTGGAAGATAAATGCCTGCCACGCGTCACCTGGGAGGCTTTGGCGCTTTCGCGATTCTCAGCAGGGATTGGCACCCACAAGCTATTCGGTATGCCAATTCTGGTTCTTGGTTTGTCCTAAGTTAAGCTTTGAATAGAACGAATAGTATACATTACGAGAGTGCCTCTCAAAATCATTCCAGTCTTCTCTATATTCCAGCGATGCCTTTCTTCTCGGGCTCAGACTGAGTACCAGAAATACTTTAACAAATGGTTTTTACGGCTCATCGTATTTTCCTACAGAAATTTCCTTATACCGTGCGTACGGTGTAAAGTCATAAGATGCAGTCGGTCTTACTATGCCCTCAGTATAACAGAGGTCGCCGCGTTTAACCTTCATGCGGAACACGCTGTTGTCATCTGTTTTGGGATGTGTTTTTTCCTCGAGTCTTTCCAGGCGAAAATGTTGTAGGGAAAACTAAGATCACGGACTCAGTGCCACAAGTAAAGTGTGTCGGCAAAAGGAGGTCTGATTGTTGCAGCGACTGCAACCATGGTAGACGTACAGCTCCCAGATAAACCTTCGAGCTGTTGAGTCATGATAGTCAATGCCCTGACTGGATATTATAGCCTGACTGGGTTAGCGCAGATTCTTTCGTCGCAACACACTTGGGGGTCGTGGGGGTGCGCTTCGCACGCTAAGCCCTGGATAATTCCGAGAAATGAAAAGTATGAACTAGAATCAGCAAAATGCTCTCGTCATGTGAATAGCTAGTTAATTCTGATGATAAGCTCATCAAGTCGTACTCATGATGATATTTATAGCTCAATTTTGATATTAAGTGAGGGAATATCTCGATTATGCTTGATGGCTTATCAGTGCACGTTCTGATGACTGATCTAAATTCTTTTGTGTAATTCGTCTTGAACCCTTTTGCAAGACTAGTTTTTCCGGTGTGAAGCCTCCTAAACCCCGGCCGCCTGTTACCATTCCCTTACTCTCGTTCCTCGTTCCAGGGCATTCACACTTTCACAACCAGAGAAATAGATCGTACATTCTTAGTCGCTCTATCACTCCCCCACGAAGTGACAGCCTAGATGTCTGCCCCGAACTGAATCAAAGGCTTTAATCTAGCTAGCAAGTCAATATAGGAGTCATAGATAAGCCCGTCAAAGCTGCTGGCAACACTAGAGTCAAATGCCAAAGTGGAGGAACGGCGAGGTTGAGAATTCTTGGACCCAATCCACTCAAGCACACGAAAATGCTCTATGCCTCGTCACCATTATCACCCCCGCACTCGCCCACCACTAGAACCCATGGCCGGCTATTAGAACGCAGGATCTTACTGAACCCCTATTCATACACGTACCTCTTGAAAGCATAATAGTATAGCCATCTTAGGGAAAGCGGAGAGACGCGAGTGGGGAACATGCGTAAAGATCAAAACAGATGAAGGATCAATGTATTCAGGAAATCAGACACCAGACATCATTGCTGCTCTTGTTCGGAAAATGATTTTCTCTCATTGCTTAGTATTCACTTCTGCGTCTCCTCTGTTTTCGTTTCACGACAAACTGCTGAGCGGAACCAAAGGGAGAAACAAGTGGGCGTTCCTCCCTGCTTACCCACTCCTGGTCCTCCATATCGCTAGCTGATTACCTTCAGCCAAGATGATACGAATAACCGGCACTATGTCTAATAGAAATCACAGCTTCCACATTGCAGTTACCTCAATAACACCGATCACCAATACCATTGCAGCCAATAGGACTCTGGCGCTTGGTACTGCCGGCCTCCTCTGTCCTCCTGTAAATTCCTCAGGTCTTCCTTGCCCAAAGCTTCCATTCGTCACCAACGGAATATCACTACTTCCAACTCGCAGGGTCCCAGATGCTTCCAAACTGATAGGAGTGCCCGAAATGGTGACGCCGGCTCCACCTGCGAGCAATGTGTTGCCATCCACTGAGAGAGCGGAAGCGTTGCCGATGAATGTTTGGCCACCTATAGTGAACGCTGATAGAGAAGGCGTATTTATTGGAGTTTGGGGCAATATGTGTGTACTGCTCCCAATTATTAAATTACCAGACGGACCTAGCGTGATGGGTGTGCCAGAGATGGTGATTCCAGGTCCACCAGTGGAGAGTGTGGTGGAGTCAATGCTGAATGCGGATGGATTGGCTGTAAATGTTTGACCAGCAACCTTGAAAATCGATGGGCCTAGAAGGATCTCTGTGTTGCTGCCAATGATTAGATGTCCAGAAGAGGCGAGGCTGATGGAAGTGCCTGAAATGATAATTCCGGCTCCGCCCGCAGATAGTATTGTACCATCTATGCTGAACGCAGATGGATTGGCAGTGAATGCTTTTCCCGCTACGGTGAAGACTGCAGAAGTGGCAATCATTGCATTGTGGCTGCCAATATCTGCAATGCTACTCGAGCCTTGGCTGACAAGATTAGACGCTTCTGAGATGGCAGTATTAGCCGATTCGCCGTTGTGGCCTTTCTCAGGTTTGATCATGAGTTGTCCCGATGGCGCAAGTGATAAGATAGTATGCGCTAGTGTCACTGGATCTCCGCCGACCGAAAGAGTGGTTCCCCCCATAGTAACGGCAGAAGGGTCAGAGATAGTGATCGCTTGGCCAGCAGCACTTACAACCGTGGAGTCAAGAGCAGCTGACTGCACCGGAACGATGCTGGATCCTATCATGAGGCCAGATGGACCAATTGAGAGTAATGTTCCAGCAATATTTACTGCTGGCCCACCAGCGGAGATAATTGTTCTTCCGACTGAGATTGGTGACGAAGGGTTTGCAGTAATTGTTGGTCCTCCAGCCGTAAAGATTAACCTTGCAGAATGGGATGCGGGTAGCTCAATAGCGTTGATAGCACCATTGTTCTCTGAGCTCTCAGCGGATTTAGGAGTACCAAACGCGCTGTAAATGATTTCTCCGAGTCCTTGAGTTGTCTGTCGATTTTCGTTCCCTTCAGCAGGCGGCATTGAAAGATCATTTGACATCGGACGACGCGCAGGGACTATTCCTCCAAGTACGCTGTTTATGACAGGCCCAATCTCCTGCTCTGTGTGCTGACTGGGCCCCTGATTAGCTTCTGATGCTGTTGGTGTTTTAGGTTCTGTTAACTTGTCAGATAACAATTCGCTCCCTGCACTTATTTTTGGATCCTGTAGAACGATCGATGTTGAACCGACTAAAGATGAGATTTGAGGAGCGTCTGTAGCAGTGGTTTTCACGTCGTTCGAAAGCAACCTTCCAGGATCAGAATGAGCTCCCTGTCCTGGATCGACTAATGGAGAAGAACTCGGGTGAGCAACATTCGTTTGTACAGGATCCAACGAAGGTTTTGCTGTGATTTCGGGAAGGTTGGGTGAGGCAGAATCAGCTGGCTTAGCTGAAGGCAGTACAGTCGACTTTGTCTCTATGGGCGTTGGAGTGATAGGATCTGCTAGAGTCGTAGAAGGTGTCATTGCAGCCACAGGACTCAAGGCTCTTGGTGGATCGAAAATTTCAAACATGTAGGGCCCATCAATATACATCCTCTGCACCCACTTGGTACAATATTTCCAAGAAGGATCTAAATTTAGCAATTCCGAAGGTGGATGGATTATTGGATAGTAAGGCGGTCCGATAATAGGTACTTCCTTAGCGAATGAGCCAGCTAGACCCCATGACGGACATATAAGATCCTCAGTTCTGACAGGATTTGTATACCTATCTACCGACTGTCTATCCTCAGGTATATTGTCGAAAGTTGCTCCGATAGGGAGATTCAATGAAATAGTAGAGAGACCGCCCATGGGTACTGCCACGATCGGATTGGTGTAGACGGGACCAACCACCCCGCAACTATCACTTACACTTGCTGTCCCAACGATTTGCAGATATAGGGAGGGAGATGTACTAACATCATATTAGAAATATTGATGGGGACGGGACTCAAGAAGAAGGCTTACTAGGTGTATCCATCCGAGACGAAAATGGATCCATTGGTCATAAGGGACGCTACACGAGGCTCGACTTTCTTGGATCTTGTAAGTAGGATAGAAGACGAACTCGTCAAGGTATGACTCGTGGAACAATTACTGGTAGTTGGTCCGGGGAAATAAAGCAGTCTGATTTCGTCGATACGAAGAGTACAATCTCCGCAACAGTAGTAATCTAGGAATGGCCCCCCAAATCCGACAACAGATCTCGAAATACCAGGAGGAATATAGTACTCCGGACTATTCAGTTGATTGCTCCCACAATTCGAATAGGTTAAACTACTGGAGCGTTTAGATATAAGATTGGCGTCGGCAGATGAATGAAACCCGTGAGGCCCTCTTCGCAATCTCGAGGCATGTTGTACTCTATTCTCGCTTGTAGTGGTTTCAACGGCAGGGTCAAATGCCATTGGAAAATGGTCCGCATAAGACTTACATTCTGGACTGCGACCAAAACTTGAATGATAATCATGATCCAGTTCCATGATATAGTCATCTTTTGTGCCTCTATTGGCCAAGTACCCATGCATTGCAGACTCGGCCTGTGCTGAGAGGTACTCTGAGCAAGGTACGGTTGTTGTACTGGTCGTGTTCGTAATACTTACACCGACTACTATGGAGCCGGTTTGGCATAAAGGTCCCCAAATATTGCAGACTGCTCTTGGATTGATAGCAGGCATGATGAACTCAGGAATAGAAGTAACATTGTTACGGGGACCAATCGCTTCGACAGAGAACCCTAGCATCGGATAGCCACACGTCAGTACCACGGGCTAACATCCAGCAACAACAACCTGTCTAAGGAGCGCTTTACGTGAGAACGAGATAACGAGGCCGGAATAGAAACTCACGAGAAAGAACAGACAAAGCTAGGGTTAGATAAGTCATAAAATAAAGACAGAAAGTCCTAGTAAAGGCCCCGTAGAATAACATAATGGTTTGGAGTGCAAAAACTCCAAGCGAATCTTGAGTAGAGCAAGAATATATGAGGTCTAGGATTGATCTAGGACCTTTGAATGGGAAAAGAAAGCTGGAGAGTTGCGACTATTTATTCCGTATTGATATTTCGAAAGGAATGGGAGAGAGAATTAAACTGAAGCAGAATTGCATGCGGTCCAACTTGACACGATCTTACAGCCAAGGATCATTGATCAAACTTCTACTGACGGTAGAAACAGTGGAACTGCAGAGACGGCTTAGAATTGCTACGATGATTGAGGTTCGCCAATCAACGTAGCCGCTTGAGTCCCCTAGACCCTTCCGAACTCTGCGCCATGTACAACCAGATAGCTTTCGGCCTTCAAAATCGAAACGGGGTATACGTACTTTTAGGCAAACGTTTGCCTTGCGTACAATCATCTTCTCCTAAGCTGAATTGGACGAATCGGCGGGGCACTTTTCGCGGCTTAGCTTTCAAAGGGATTTTATGTCACCTCAGGCACTCAGTCAGATTGACTGATTCGTTTCAGCTGACGCAGTGGAACACATATCAAAAGTCTTGCCTACACTCATGGCATGGATCGCTCATTGGTTTGAGCTGAGGTAGGAATTAGATCGTTGAAGCCCACCGAGTTATCCCCTGCTGAATGTGCATATGCAGGCAACGTGCTTTGAGGTAAAACAAAGTTGAATTGAAGTCGGTTAGTAGGGAAAAATTGACAAAGCGATTTTCGTGGCTATTAAATCGTTTTCTCAGAGTTGCTGATACGCGACCAGATGTGGGCGAACAAGCCATCATTGTTGCTTATCAGCTGACTTCGGAGTACTATCTCAGCGACATCTGCGTATGGATCGATACACGTTATTGCTGTTGGAAAGGTCGCGATGGAGGTGCATCTATGCTGGCCGTGCTTCGTCAACCAGTTCATGTGCTCCCGGGGTCAAGCAACTCGGAAAGCCCAGACTTGAGATACGACCATCCTTCCCTTTTACGTCTCCAACCCCAGGGCAATTCTGACTACTTGAGGGTTTCATGTCTTTATGTCCGACCTTTCGAAGCCTACTAGAAAATTTCGAGATGACCCTTGTGCGTTGATCATGTATCGTAATTAAAAACCGAGCATAGACAACAGTTGGATTTGCGCTTTGAACGTAGTGAGGTGACATGTTAAACTTACGGAGGCCTAACCAGATTGCTTTTGCAAAGAATGTCGATAAGGCAATGTATCTATCAGCTCCGTTGAGAGCCAAGCGAGGGGTATCTCTGTAAGGTAGCACAGACATTCCCAGCAGCAAAGCTTTTCCACTACTCTTCCTTTGCCTGACAGGGGTTTCGAGATTAACAAGGCTGTTCGTTAAATATCGGGGATACTACCTCTATACAGACAAATTTCCGATGTTGCTAAGAGTACTTTCAACGCTAAAAGGGGTATTGGAATAAAGGTCTTTTCAGGATTGTCATATGACCCGCTAGCTCGGACATGATCCTTCATCTTTCAAGAGTGCAGGATCATTCCTTATTTGAAGGATGTTTATGATCTACCCCTACAACTGTAATGTTCCCACAGTGGTCAGCTTCCTTTGTATCCCTCGAGTCAGCGATACTACATGTCCTCACCTCGTCATCAGTTCTATATCAACACTCATTCTCATTGAGCCAATGACAATTCAACAGACTTCGCGAGAGAACATCCTTGACGAGAACGGAAATACAGTTCCTCTGCAGTGTTGAAGAAGCTGATGAGCACAGAGCCGTAGGCCTGCGTCAGTAATCTCGAATGCTGCTACAGCAGTACTGAGGCTATTGGCGCCTCGATTTAATCCGAGAGACTGAATAGGGAATATTCGAATAATTAGGCTGAAGAAGAACTAAATTTGGCAGAAATTGCATGTTTGGCTGAAATTAAGGTCAGGTCGCACATCAAGCTCAAGGGTATGAAGACGCCTTTCCTGATGAAACAAGGCATTAGACATCATTGCCTGCAGAACACGAGCAAGACGTCCGAAATGCAGGCACGAAGGGCACAGCATGCCGAAGCACGCGCTGCAAAATCTCCTTGGCAAATCCTCACCAATGAACAGTATTTCCTCAGGGTCGCAGACCCGTCAAGCAGGCTAAGGCAGGAGTGGTGTATGCGTCATGTACTCCAGGTTGCTTGGCGCTCGGGCATATCGGTCAAGGTGATGCGAACGCCTGCAGGGAGTGCAGCTGTTGACAAAACGTCCGGTTGGGGAAGAACAATATTGAAATTCCAAGAAAAGAGCATATTTGCCCTCGAAGACCGCTCAGCAAAATCTAGATTCCATCATCCATATGGTTCATTTCTCCGTGGCGTACTTTCTACTACGTCGAACAACCGCTCATGAAACAGCTCCCCCCAAAATAGCAACCGCCACAGAAACATCCACCCAATCCCATCCACTCAAATCCCTGGCATCACGTTTCAACCCCCCGCCGTCGCTCAGTGCGATCGTCCCCACAGACTCCACCACGAAGCTATGTAATGACACCACTGCGGCACATAGTACAGGCGCGCTTGTACCTTTATGAGGATCATCCGCTGTAATCGTCGATGATTTCTTGGCGGAGGGTGGGACTACTGCAGGTCAACCCTAACGCAACGGGCGGGATAGCACCTAGCTTGGGTCTTCGGTCTAGATCTTGCAGATACATCATACGAGGGGATATCTGAAACGCTGGCGTCGTGGACGGATGTCCAGAGTGCATGATGCAGATTTTGAGGACGTCAGGTGGTTGGGTGAGTATCTGAAGAAGCGGACTGAAGGTGATCGAGCGAAGCTGACTTCTGTAGTTTTACAGAGGTAAGGGCATTGATGTGGGATCTTTTTAAAAAAGATCCTGGATGGTTCGCGATTAGCATTGAGCAATGGCACTTTTAAATAAGCTATAAAGACAGAAGCTATGAACCGAATAGAGAGCAGGAAAAAGGCGCCCAGGCAATGCCGCTGAAAAGAGCACGCTATGGGCAGTAAATGCACTGCAATCCGCTTTTCTTCGTGAGACTCGGAAATCTTATCATTCATAAGAATCATAGACCATCACCCTCCTCCCTTAACACCGAATCACATGGTTGTAGTGTCCAGGAACCCTCGTCCTACACTTTTCACAATCAGCCCTGTAGCCCATAGACAGTATCGTCTTTCCACCTTTTGATCCTACGGTTCCTTGAACTGCCTCCGATGTGTTCATCTTTCGGTGCCGGTCTAGTGGTGTCCGAGGCTCGCAGATTTCGGTGCCCATGGCAAGTCGGTCCAGCAGGCCTCCTGTAATTGTGGTGGGAGAATCCATGGCTTCATCTTCGCTGATAGGACTTGGCAGCCTTCTACGGCGAAGGTAAGACTGGTAGTCAATCTCTTGCATTGATTGAGAGAGCGTAGGACCGGAAGTGACATCCGGAGGATCCACATCCATACTGGTATCGATAGTACGGAAATGGCCATATATAGGTGTCGGTATTCGCCCACCGTTGACAGTGTCATGCGAACCCCGACTTCCAGGTGTTGGCAATAGTGCGTATTGGGGAGACCTGGGTGGCGATGTTGCCGCAATGGTTCTATTCCAAGGTATAGGGGACGTTGAGGGCTGAGATTCGGTCATATCCATATCCGAATCTATTGCTTCGTCGATATGTAAGGTAGAGCTCATGGTGAGCTGCGAGGATTGCAAGCGTAGCGATGTTGGGAACGGATAGGATGGCTTCTCGTCTTCGTCCTCGGACGACTCTATCGGAGTCACAGCCGGGGTGAGGAGGGATTTCGGCATAGTACGCGGGGACTGGGAGAAGAGGAACGTATGCTTGGTCGTGGGTGAGGATCTGAATGGCAAAGTGCGAGGTTTCTGCCAGGCTGCCTGTTAGCCTTGCTCTGGCAACATATCGCGCGTTTGATATTCACCTTGTGATCGTGTCTTAACTCCTCCAACTCATCCTCATCCTCCTCTCTGGACCGTTTAGTGGACATAATAATCTTGCCTACGTCATGGAACAGGCCAGTGTGCGCGAAGTCCATATTCCTACACTTGTTGATACAACAACGAGCGATATGAAAAGGTTGGGGGATCTGGCAGAGGCGAGTATAAATACGCGGAGCGATGCGTGTACGCAATACGCAGTAGAAAGAAGATTAGAGAGTGATGTATTCAAGCTTCTCATTTCGCATAAACAGTGGATATGCTGGGGGTTGTAGTGCTGTGATAGCGCGCTGCAAGCCAAAGATCTTGTGACGGGAAGTGGTTCGGTCTGGGAATCACCGCCGATACACGCTATGTTAGTGGTTTCGATATGATACAAGTGCACGTGCAACGCTAGGAACATGTACGTACCTCAAGGTACATAATGCACCCAAACCATGGATATACGGAATAAGGTACCCCATCCATGGATAAAACGTTCAAATCCATGGATCAAACGATAATCCACATATTCTGATCCATAAATATATCATTTGATCCATGGAGTCTCCGGTACCGGTGAACAAAAGCAGGGAAGGTTGTGCCGAGGCTACATCATTCTAACGGTTCTACGGAAGACCGACTTAGGCCACCGTCTGGTCACCGCTCTACTGGTGTTGCCTTGTCTACTCGGTTTGAGAATAAAGAGCAGTCAAGTACGTGCGGGTGCTTGACCGAAGTTCTGTTACAGTGATTCAAGTGACACAAAACCTTTAATGCCTTCGGCTACGGTGAACATGGAGTTGAACGAGAACACCAGAGGTTCGTTGTCTTACAATGCCTTCCATGCAATACAGCTTATTAAGTAACGATTGCCCAGTTCTTGGGCAGGATCCTCTTATTCCACCTGCGCTTTTGCAGTCAGAGGTCCCCGCAGTATGCTCTACCCCACGACCTTGAATCCGATCGCGAACTCACAATGAACCAACCTAGTCAGATACAAGCAACCAAACAGTCGCCAAAGGCCGCCGCGAGGCCATCGAGATCATCACACTGAGAGATGACCGTCTCCTCGTCATGGTCGGTCCATGTTCGCTTCATGATCCTCAAACGGCCATCGAGTACGCCGAGAGAATGCTTGAGTTATCCCACAAGCTCTCAGATGATATTTGCGTGATAATGCGCGCCTACCTTGAGAAGCCAAGGACAACCGTGGGATGGAAGGGCTTGATCAACGATCCAGAGATTAACGAAACATTCAAGATCAACAAGGGTTTGAGGGTGTCACGGCAATTGTTCTGCGATCTCACTGGGCTGGGCATGCCGATTGCTAGCGAGATGCTGGATACAATTTCACCTCAGTTCCTCTCGGATTTGATATCCCTTGGAGCAATTGGCGCTAGGACTACGGAGAGCCAACTTCACCGCGAGCTAGCCAGTGGACTGTCTTTCCCAGTTGGATTCAAGAACGGCACAGATGGGTCTCTTACCGTGGCGATCGATGCCGTAGGGGCAGCTGCGTCAAAACATCATTTCATGGGTGTCACAAAGCAAGGGTTGGCCGCTATTACCAGGACGAGTGGGAATGAGCATGGCTTTGTTATATTACGTGGAGGTAGCAAGGCAACCAATTTTGACAGGGAGAGCGTCAAAGCTACCCGAGAGGCACTGAAGAAGAAGGGCCAAAAGGAGGTCATGATGATTGATTGCTCCCATGGTAAGCATGCCGACTTACGTACGCTGGACTAGCAATAACGATTTTCACAGGTAACTCCAACAAAGACCACCGCAACCAACCAAAAGTCGCACAAGTCATTGGGGACCAGCTCCGGGAAGGTGAGACCGCCATCGTCGGCGTGATGATTGAATCTTTCATCAATGAGGGTAATCAAAAAGTGCCACCGGAAGGCCCGGCGGCTTTAAAGAAGGGAGTCAGTATCACTGACGCTTGTATCAACTGGGATTCCACGGTTGAGATCCTCGAGCAACTCGCCGAAGCAGTCCGCGCTCGGCGAGCTCACGTTGGGAAGCAGACGAATGGAAATTCCCATTGAGCTTAGCGCTTTGGCGTCTCAAACTTTGATCTTTACAGCGAGCATGGCGGTTCATACAGCATATGGGAAGGAAGGTGAACTCCTAGATTCCTGATACTTTGTTCGGGTTCAGGAAAAGCTCAATCTTCTCTAAATAGAAGCATACTCTGAATTGGATTCTATACCACAAATTTAATGGTACTGGCTTATCAGAGTGCTAGTCTAATACGAAGCCTAAGGTAATCATGAAATCCGCCTCGCTGAAATACAGGCCCATGCACGTATTCTATCATAAGGCATGATTACGTATCCCGTAGTGCAATGGCCCCCACACCGTGCACTTCACTTAGAAAACGCCTCTAGCCTCAAAGCAGGGCCCTGAAGGGCCCTGAAACACCCGTTCCCTCGCTTTGCTATTTCGGGGATTTCAAGCTTAAATCTGATCATCACCACTGAGACACCATTGAGGAGAGGTAGATGTAGATCGTTTGTTTCGCATAAGGTGTGAAGATACCGTTTTCGGGTTTTGCTTAGCTGACCCTTGAACTTGGTCGGCAGTTCCATTGTTTGTGTTTCCGAATCGGGAGGAGACGAATGCAGAATTAAGCTGTGGTGTTAGTGAGCTGGAGGATGGAGGATGGAGGATAGAGGATGGAAACGAGGGAGACACTCTGAGGCATTCACAAGGCACCCATGTCGGGGAGTAAAAGGGGCATCCCACTTATCACTCCGCTAAACATATTTAAATCCTCTCAGGTTCTTTCAGGTTTACCGTCAGCCGTATCCTGGTTTCTTCCATATTGTCTTGGAAGTAGAACTCGAACACGTATAAACGAAGTACGACCCTAACCACGTAGAAAATCCAACGGCTTTAATTCGAATCCAACCAACAGATACAAGAAATGGTGTTCGGATATCACGTCTGTTTGAACGCCAGGTTTTCAATTGATGCAATCAAACAAAAAGCGGTAATCGATTTTCGTAGGCTGCTCGATAGGGGTTTCCACCTGGAAAGCTTGCTTTGCATCCATCATGGGAGGTGAGAGTTCCGCCTTGAACAGCTGCGCTGTAAGTTTCTTACATATGACTCAAGAAGTAACTCATTTCCTGTATGTATCAACCGACTAGATATTGCGTTACCTAGCCTCGAACATAAGATAACCAATGTTTGTACTTCGTACTGTAGAAAGTACTCTGAGAGAAAAGCACGTAAGATATCATCTGGAATTCTGAATACAGTATTGAACCCTTGTACGGCAGACCGTATCGTGCAAACTGAAATAACTCGATGTCGAACGTGAACATCGAACGTCAAACGTCAAACGTCAAACGTCAAACGTCAGGCGAGCGAAGCTGATGTTAACCTGATGTTCATCGTAGATAGTTAATGTAAATTGTAGTATAATCTTTAGATCAATCTATACAGTTTCTACATGCTCATCACTACTCATCACCCTGCTCACCACCCTATCTCTCGCCTACCTACATGTTCAGCTACCAACTCAGCTATCTACTTGTTCATCTACTCACCAGCCTACTCGCTTCAAAACATGCTTCAAAACATGCTTCATGCAACGCGTTTGAATACGCGTCATTCGCTTCATAGTCTACTTCATAGTATGCTTCATACATGCTTCATAGCACATGCTAATTAGCTCAATACGAGATGATGCTTTAAAGTATTGAAAATGATCATTGTACAGTCTTAAGAGTCAACGTAGCTGATTACATAAGCACTTATATCTATCATATATTTCAATATATATCTTATAATCATTCTATTCGCTCTATATCACTATGTCAGCTCAAAAACGCGATCGTAAGATCAGTTCAGTCACTCGAGCAGCTATTGCATACGCTCGATATCAGAATCAATCATCTTTACGCGTCATACAGACTTGCATCGAAGTTTCTTTGACATCAATATCAAATATAAGCAATCATGCTTACAAACAGACTAAAACTCATGAAACGAAGTCTTTTCATAAGAAAAACGTTGCTTCTGAGTCTCGTTCTGAAAAATCTTCATTGTTATGTCAGAAGCAAATTGATATAATGATCAAATTAATCACATCTAGCTATGAATGACGACGCAGATCATGAGTCATGATTGCACGCAAATGTGAAGTATTAGTCTCACGATCTACAATAGAGAGAGTCTTCAAGAAAGTTGAATATGAACGTTATTCATCTCGTCAAAAGTCTTATCTTATCGTGATCATGAAAACGAAGCATTTAGACTGATGTAGAAATAAAGAGTTTTGAAATGTAATATCAAGACAGAGATGAGATAAAGTCATTTATACGAATGAAACTTCTGTCAAATTGAAAGAATTGCGAAGTCTTATACACATCACACGAACGAAAGAAGAAGAGTGAGAGTCAGATTGCTGTGAAAAGATCTTTTTTAAATACACAACGTTCATGTTTTGAAATTCTATAACTCTGAATTGAAAGAGTTCTTGTTACATCTATCAGCTCAAGAATAAAAAGAATCGCGAAGTCTTTATCTCAGCTCTTGCTGTCAAGAATCTACTACGACACTCTATAGAACAGACAGCTCATGCAGAGAAGAAGATAAATTGTCTGCAACAAGATCTGAAGACTTTCTCGTTCAGATTCTCGCTCTGCTGTCATTTCAAAAGAAAAGAAATTGACTAATATAGATACAACAGATGCATTTTGCAATTCTTACTATTATCTGTCTATCATCGATTTCAGATCACTCACTGCTCTATGAGCACTACTTTATTAATGCAGAATGAAATCTTCTGTCATATCTCTCAATGGCAAAAATCTCTATTTGCGAAGCAGAACATCGTGATTCTGAATTGATCAGACAACAGTTTTGATCTGAATTCTATTGAACACGTCTGAAATCTGCTCAAGAATCGTGTAGCTAATCGAAGATCTTTCATAAAAGATAGAGCTGAATTAGAACATGCTTGAATGAATGAATGAGACAAGCTCAATATAGAAAAGAATATTAATTCTTTTATATTGAATCAGAAGCATCGAGTTGCTCAAGTCATCGTTAAACAGAGCGACAATAACTTTCACGAATAGATATATATTATAATTCGAATCATCTAACGTCTCTATATATATTTGACGTTATTGCTCATATATGTTAATATTTGCATCTTTTGTTGATGTTCATGTATAGTGCAATTGCAATATGATGATCATTTTCAATACTTTAAAGCATCATCTCGTAGATAGTCGACCCTTTTCTTCTAGATACTTTTCTTCCTTAGCATTTATATACTCGTACTCATATGACTCGCTCTATGCTGATCTCTAACACTCGATAGAAATCAAATTTGATTCTCGAATTTGAAGCAATTCAAAGCTTGGTAGAAAGTCATGTAGATAGATGAGCAGGTAGGTGAGCAGGTAGGTAAGCAGGTAGATGAGCAGGTAGAAAGTCATGTAGAAAGAATTGTTTGAAGCACTGTTTGACGCATGTTATGCGCTCAATCGATGTGTAATTTGAAGTATGTAGAGAGTTTGATAGAGAGTCATGAAGAGAGTCATGAAGAGTGTTTGGTAGAAAGTTTTGATAGAGAGTTTGGTAGAAAGTTGATAGAGAGTTTGATAGAAAGTTTGGTAGAGAGTTGATAGAGAGTTTTGATAGAAAGTTTGATAGGAAGTTGGTAGAAAGTTTGGTAGAAAGTTTGATAGAGAGTTGATAGGAAGTTTGGTAGAAAGTTTGGTAGGAAGTTTGGTAGAAAGTTTGATAGAGAGTTTGATAGGAAGTTGGTAGAAAGTTTGGTAGAGAGTTGATAGGGAGTTTGATAGGAAGTTTGATATCGAGCCATGAAGAGTGATTTCTATTGAGCTAATTAGCATGTGCTATGAAGCATGTATGAAGCATACTATGAAGTAGGCTATGAAGCGAATGACGCGTATTCAAACGCGTTGCATGAAGCATGTTTTGAAGCATGTTTTGAAGCGAGTAGGCTGGTGAGTAGGCGAACAAGTAGGTAGCTGAGTTGATAGCTGAACATGTAGGTAGGCGAGAGGTAGGGTGGTGAACATGTAGGGTGGCGAGTAGGGTGGTGAGCATGTAGGGTGGTGAGCAGGGTGGTGAGTAGGGTGGTGAGCATGTATGGTGGTGAGTAGGTTGGTGGGTAGGGTGGTGAGCATGTATGGTGGTGAGTAGGGTGGTGGGTAGGGTGGTGAGCATGTAGAAACTGTGTAGATTGACCTAAAGATTATACTAAAATTTACATTAACTAACTGCGATGAACATCAGGTTAACATCTTTGAGGTGGGTTCACAGCTTCGCCCGCCTGACGTTCGACGTTCGATATCTAAGATCCGAGTTATTTCAGTTTGCACGATATGGTCTGCCGTACCCTTGGCGCTAAGTTGGCGCCTATCTTAGTCTACACGATAAGGAAAAGTAGAATTCCTTTCACATTCAATTATTGTTGAGCGCTTGTCACTGACCGCGGGACTCTTCACCTGAGCATTGGAAGCCGAGAGATAGGTTTAATACCCTTGTGATGCTTCGATTAGAACCAGAAGTCTCTGTTCCCTCTCCACAACCCTCTCAATGACAGAGCGCAGACGCCTACATATCTCCCCCTTCAGTCCAGAACTCCTTCGCACCATACTTCCCTCGCCAATCCTCAAGACAGCAACAAACATATCTTACCACACTCTCCAAACCTTTCCTGAGAAGCACTACGGGTATGTCGAGCTTCCGCTCATAGAGGCAGACAAAATCAAGAAGAAGCTCAATAGATCCATCTTAAAAGGATCAAAGATGCACATAGAGGCAGCGCGGCCAGAGAAAGCGAGCAAGAGGACTAGAGAAGACGAAGTGGCCGATGAGAGTGGTATAATCGCGAAGAAAGCGAAGAAAAGCAAGCCACAGAGAGAGGAGGGAGTTCTCCCGGGCTATGAAATACCAAAAAATCGAAAGATCAAGCGGGGTTGGACAGAGGCGCTCTCGAAAGATAGCAAGAATGCAAAGATGCGGAAAGATAAAAGCGACAAAAAGGCGAAACCAAAAAAGTCGAGCTTTACGGACAAACCTGAATGTCTATTCAAAACCACCCTACCTCCCACTGCTACGAAGCTAGAGGGAAAATCCACGGCTGGCGACAGGGCAAAGAAGAAGATACGGGGGGACTCTGATCGAGCGGTCGTTGTTCATGAATTTGAGAATACAACAAAGCACGCGAGCTTTCTACGGAATGACCGAAGCAAAGCTGGGAACCCATCGACTTCAAGGTTTTTGGACGATATTGGTTGGGTAGATGAAGATGGCAATATTGTGGAAGCTCTACCGCAGACACGGAGGGCCAAGGCGAAGGTGGACAAAAACAACACGACTCCTGGTGATAACACAGAGGCGAGAAAAACAGGCAACACCAAATCAGACGGTCTAACTGCTCCTAAAACCCCTGTGATTGAAGACGACAAGACGTCTTCAAGCGGTACTACTAGCTCAGAGAGCGATAGCGAAGTTAGTAGCGAAGCTAGCTCGCCCGCCGCAAGTCCAATCCCGGAAGAAGACTCAGAAGCAGACCATAAGGATACTGAAATGGCATCGGGCTCCGCCGGAGACGACAAGCACGGCGCACTTACAGACCAAGCTCAGTCCCTTTCAATCACCCGCTCCTCCGCTACCCTTCCACCTTCCAACCCCCAGACCTCGTCATACGAAAACCAAGAACAAGAAGTCCACCCCCTCGAAGCTCTCTTCAAACGCCCCACCAATACTTCCTCCCAAACCCCCAAAAAACCCAACCTCGAAGTCCGCACCTCTTTCTCCTTCTTTGACCCCAACGACCATGATGGTGGAAACGGAAACACGAAGCTTGTAGCGCCACAGACGCCATTCACGCAGCAAGATATCCGACAGCGAAGACAGCGTAGCGCGGCGCCAACGCCCGACACGGCGGCGCCGGGGAAAACGTTCAATTTCGCATTTGAAGGTGCCGAGGAGGATGGGAGCGATGAGGAGGACGTGGAAGCGAGGGAGATTGATACGCCGTTGACGGGGAATAAGGCAGGGGAACTGGATGGCGCGAAGGGTGAAAAAGAGGAGAGTGAGTTCTCGAAATGGTTTTGGGAGCATAGGGGGGAGACGAACCGAGCTTGGAAAAGGAGGAAGAGGGAGGCGGCGAAAGAAAAGAGGCAGAAGGAGAACAAGGAGAGGAGTAAGAGAAGGTAGGGAGGATCGGAGAAGTGGGTTTGTATGTGGATGTTCGATTTCAGGAAACGTGTGGGTTATGCGATACGAGTCACGACATCTTGCTTACGTCTTCTGTTACATATTGCATGCGGTTCTCAGATACATCTGGCTCAGAGCATAGAGAACTCTACTACAGATTCCGCATGTTCCTACTCGTTCAACATTCTCAAACCCATACATGCACGCCCAATGTTTCCGCATCTCCTTGCCATTCAGCTTCCCCGACTGAATCGTTCAGCCTTCCCTTCCCCCTCTTCTTCCCCACTTCCCCACTCTCTCACTCTCACTCTCTCGTTCTCCCCACCTCCCCAAACTACAACTCCGCGTCTTTTCCCCACCCGCAAACCCCCCCCCCTCAACTACTCCCAAACCTCCTCAGCACCCCCCTCAACCCCACCACCCCCTTCACCCTTCGAACCGCCCTCCCCCCGCTCTCCCCGTCCTTCTCCCCCCCACCCATCATCTCCTCGTTCCTCGCCCGCCACCTCTGCACCCGCTCCACGCTCTGCTTCCGCAGCCGTTCCCGCACCGACGCCGTGTCCGAGCACGCGTCGTCGGCGGCGGGGGAGGCCGAGAGCGCGAGCAGGGCGAGGAGATGGTCGTCGCAGCGCGCGGGTGTGGATGCGGGGTCGCGGCGGGGTGGTGCTGGTGCTGGTGCGTGGGAGTCTGCGGGAACCGGGTTGGCGAAGGGGTCTGCGGTGTTCGCGGATGAGCAGGAGGCGGGGGGGGCTCGGAAAGCGGAGTATTGCATACGGGGACCAGGGCGCGGGGGCACGATGTCGATTTTCCACGGATCGGTCGGGACGGAGGCGGGCGGGGATGTGGCGTTGCCGGGCGAAGGCGGAGAAGGGTATGTTGTCAGCGATGCGGCGTTGTGGTGTGCGGATGCGGATGCGGCGCTGTGGGCGTAGAGGAATATCATGCCCTGTGCTGCTTCCTGCGCTAGGCGCTGTTTCTGGCGTTCGTGGGCGAGGAGGCGGTCGCAGCTTGGGCCGCGGAAGGGGGTGAGGTCGAGGTTGAGGTTGAGGTTGAGATTGAGATTGGGGGGGTTGGGTTGGGAGAGTGAGTTTTGGCGGGTGTAGGGGTGGCGGGGGTGGGGTGGTTTGGGGGGGGGTGGGGGATGGGTTGTGTGGATTAGGGTTGTCTCTAGGGGATGGTTTTCAGAGCCCATTTCTTCATCTCTGTTTCTGGGTCTTCCGCGGCTTTGGGGTCTTGCTCGTGCTGGGCTTGGAATTTGTTGTTGTTGTTGTCTGCTTCTGATGTCAAGAATTACGTTCTGTTGTCTCCTTCGCTCCCTTCTAGTCCGCTCGTCGCTTTCTTCCTGTAGCCCTACCCAGCTTTCTTGTCTCTCCGCCCTCGCTTTCCTGCCTCGGCATGCATCCCACCCAAATGCCGCACATACCATTGCCCCTACAAATCCTAGTATGCCTGTGACGATGACGAACCATTTCACTCCGCGCCCAGGGGCTTTCGCTTCCGTTGCCGCTAATACAATCGACACGGTCAAGACGGTGACACTGACGAGAAAGCCTGCGGATAATGCCCAAAGTAGCATTGTATGTCGTTTCAGCAATCTCCTATCCGCAGGCGGTAGGGAGGAAAACGTAGCTGGAGGGATAGCGGCGGTTGTGCTGTTGGCGCCGTTCTCGGCAGCGAAATCTTTTGCATCGAACGATGCATAGAAGCAGGGCGTGGGTCGCGCGAGGTTCCTAGAGAGCGAAGGGACCCTGATGTGGTGATGCGAGGGGCACTGGGAGTGGGCGGAGATGGATCGGCGGTAAGGGCTGTGGGAGTGGGTTTGAGTGCCGAGGGGAAGCGGGAGAGAGAGGGAAGAGGGGGAGGATGGAAGCATGTGAGCTATGTCAGTCCGGCTTAGCTAGATGCCACTGATGGATAGCGGTATTAGCAATGATGGTCGTAGTCAAGAGTTTCATATTCTTAGTGTGGATAGAGAACAAGTGGATGGCAGGACATGATCAAGAACCGCAGCTTCTTTAAATAGAGCCTGTGGTGATATGAATCAACTGGCGGGCTGAGTGCGTGGGAAAGATTGAGTGAATCCGACGCAGGTGGTCAGGGAACGCCAAGATTGATATGACTTGATTCAGAGATACGAATATGAAGTGAAAATGTAGAATAATAGAATAATAGAAATTCATGGCATAAGCGATAATAGGATATTTATTACGCAGAGTTAGAAAGGTCCTGCCTGACTGTACCTAGAATATGTTTATGTTAAAGATAACACAAAGAAAACTGCGTATACCACCGAATCCAAGAATCGAAATTACGCTTTTATAGGAATAAAGCTCTCTCGAGCATTTGAAAGTATGGAGGGGATATAGGATACAATTTTCGGATTCGACTTGTGAAAGGGTTATGCCAGGCTTGGGCGTGGCCCATTTGAATGGCTGGATAGATTCAATAGCTTTTTTCTGATGGCTAGTGCATACTTCTGCGTTGGTCGAGAGACCGTGCTAAAAGCACTTCCGCCTAAAAGCGTACAAAGATCCCCGAGATCGACGAATATTGCATGCCATGTACTCCCGTATACAGAAGAAACCGGAGCTACTCCGACCTCTCGGTCCAAATGGTCGGAAAAGGGATCATTGGGCTATTTCTCGAGGAGTGTAAAGAATGAAGTATAGACACCATGTTTGGATATACCTGACCTTCGAACTCCGCCTTAGCGTGGCTTATCAGGTTCATACGCAGGCGTTAAAGCTATTTTGGCACCATTTACGGCACAAGTCAGCGTAAGCCATTCCTTCCATGGCCCGGGCTCGCGGCTTTCAACGCTCTTGAATTCTTGCATCAAGCGAATCGTAGTATAACTCGCCTCGGTAAGAGCAAATTGTTCTAAGGGCAGTTAGCAAGACATGACACTGAAGTATTGCGTTCGCTGCACTTACGGCCGATGCAGATCCTAGGGCCCCCATTGAATGGCAAATATTCCCAACCAGGTCTTAGAGTCTCCCATCTTTCGGGCTTAAACTCCTCGGCGTCCTCACCATAGAACTCCTTACGTCGATGCATAGTAAATACCGAGTATTGCACATAAGTCTTTGCGGGGATGAAGAGAGGGAAATCTCCATGGGGGCCGCCACCGAGAGGTAAAACCGTATCGACAACTGACATTCGCATGTTGGAGGGAACCACGGGATGTAGCCGCAGAGCTAGATTGAAATGTTAGTTCCGTAACATTCCAGTTGAGCATGTCGCTTACATTCGTTGAGTACCATTCTCAGGTACTTCATGTCTTTGATCTGTGCAAACGTCGGCTTGTCACCCTTGAGCGCGTCCACCTCAATACGTAGCTTCTTCCAGATATCAGGTCTTTGTGCAAGGATGAACCAGACATTGCTCAATAAGCTAGCCGTGGTATCACGACCGGCCAGTAGGATGTTAAGCATTTCTGATCTGATCTGTTGAGGATCATTCGTTCCCTTGGCCAATTCGTACAGAAAGATATAACGTCCCTTCCCCTCTGAATCTTGCTTCTCGGAGTTGAGAGTCTTGCGGTATTCCAAGGCTCTTTGGACATAGCGATCTATGAAGCCGTGTACATATTGGATATCTTTCCTAAATTTAGAGCCGAAAATCCAGGACCACAAAGCGCCATTGCGAAACCTAGTGGTGATCCACTTTTGCGACTCGTTCCACGCTTTTGCAAACTCTTGGCCTCCATCGCCAGATGTACGAGTGGCAAGAACGTTGGTCGATTCGCCGTACAAGAATTCGGTAGCTGAGTCAATCGTCAGCCGGAAGAATAGGTCCTCGATATCGACGGTAGAACCATCACGCGGAATCGCTTGAATCAAATGGCTGACATGGGTCTCGAAAGTTTCAAGGTCGCCTACTTGGCTGCGCACGAAGTTCGGCCTCAGAAGCTCGCGAGAGCGGTGCCAGGCGGCGCCATCAGTGGTAAAGATACCCGGTCCGAGAACAGGAAGAAAGGCAGCCTTTCTACGGTCTGGCAACGACCAGTCCTTGAACTTCAGCGCCAAAATCGTTTTCAGGTTTTCCGGCTCCGCAGTGACGTAGATGTTCGTAGTCAAGAGCCTATTGTAAAAGGTGTACCCATTGCGTTGAAAGCGACCTCGGATGTGTTCGAGTAACCTGTGCTCTTTGAAGGCCTTGCCATTCTCCACGAACAATTTCCAGCCGAGAACGGAGTCTACCCATGGGTTGAGCTCGGGGGAGCTCTTGATAGGTTTACAACCATTGTCTTTGACCATACGACGTCGAGACACACCGATAGTATATTGCCAATAGATGTAATAGAATGTGTACAGAACCAGTGCCGCCAGAACAGCCTGGATTGAACTGCCAATTACCTTTCCATCAAAAGGAGGAGCCATATCGTAAACAATCTATTGGCAAAGCGGTCAGAACTAAGGTAGTGGAAGGTTGATAGGACTGATGTCTAGACCGTCGCATGAAAGAAGCCTTAGCTTGCAGAATGCTACTTAGGCAATTTTTGAGCGACAGTTGTTGGAAGGTGCAGTTGAGTAAGTTGGAGATGAGTATGAGGGGGGTAGAAAGCGTAAGTACTGAGAGTGACGATACCCGCCGGGTTCCGTGTACACGCAGGAGGTACGGCAAGGCTTTCGCATTGGAGCCATTTGACGAGCAGACGAACATGATGTTGAAATATGCTATACATACCTGAATAGGATTGTTCCAAAGAGTGTTCACATTTTGGCCGATTCGTAAACCAACACATGAAAATCCTCAAGATACGTTGTAGACTTGTAGTTGAGTATTAAGCCGAGGTTCTTTCTGCGATGTCTCGATTTAAATTACTACCTAGTACTCGTATTTACCTCAGTCGCACATCTAATGCTGTACCATTTCGACAAGGGTACCTTACGGTTAACGTACAGTACTGTAGGTACTTAAGGTACTTTTCCCTTGCCTCAGATCTCAGACGTGTCACTAACCTCTAACGGGGTTAGCCGATGCTTACTACCTACGCACGCATAAATTTTCCGCTTAACTTTTGAAATCGATGTTCACGACATCTCGCGCGTTTTCGATAATTAAATGCAAAGAATTATACTGTCGAAGGCACATATTTATATGCTCTATCTAACGTATTTATTGGTTTAACGAAATACGTGCTGTGTAAACAATTTTCAAGACTTTCGATCATCATTCGTCGATTAAGTTCGAAATTCAAGAATCACACCATGTTGACAAGTGACAACGTCATGATAGATTCTGAAAATACATCTCGACGATTCGCGTACTTGTAAAAAGTCGTCGAGAGATATTAAATGTGTAATATCTGCCGTTGTTAATGTTGAACTGATATGATGATCGAATTTGATAAGATTTCGCTCTTATGACTCTTTGATATGAAAAGCTGCAAGAAAGAGTTTGAAGCACTGTTTGACGTGTGTTATGTGCTTGACCGAAGTGTATTTTGAAGCATGTAGAGAGTTTGATAGAGATTTCGATAGAGCGTTTGGTAGGGAGTTTGGTAGGGCGTTTGGTAGGAAGCTCGATAGGAAGCTTGATAGAAATCTCGATAGGAAGCTCGGTAGGGAGTTTGGTAGGAAGTTTGGCAGAGAGCTCGATAGGAAGCTCGATAGAAAGCTCGGTGGAGCGTTTGGTAGGGCGTTTGGTAGGGCGTTTGGTAGGGAGTTTGGTAGGGAGCTCGACAGGAAGCTTGATAGAAAGCTCGATAGGAAGCTCGATAGGAAGCTCGGTAGGGAATTTGGTAGGGAGTTTGATATCGAGCCATGGAGGGTGCTCTCTATTGAGCTAATTAGCATGTGCTATGAAGCATTTATGAAGCATACTATGAAGTAGGCCATGGAGCGTATTCGAACGCGTCGCATGAAACATGTTTTGAAGCATGTTTTGAAGCGAGTAGGCTGGTGAGTAGGCGAACGAGTAGGTAGCTAAGTTGGTAGCTGAACATGTAGGTAGGCGAGTAGGTAGGGTGGTGAGTAGGGTGGTGAGTAGGGTGGTGAGTAGGTAGGATGGTGAGTAGGAAACTCCGCTCGGAAAGCTCAATATTACAAAATTACGACGCTAGATCACTATTTGCTGGCGTGTCCGCGTAGTTAACCCGAACCAAAGAAAAATACAGGGTCCTGGACTCAGACGTGTCACCGTATACGTGCATAGTAAGCATCGGCTAACCCCGTTAGGGGTTAGTGACACGTCTGAGATCTGAGGCAACTTTTCCCTACGATATAAGAGGTAATTATGTAAGGTACGGGTACCTACGAATATTTCCGGAGCTACTGCTTCGTAATAACCAACAGTTGTTGAATGATGTTTAACGCAGTTTTATTTTTTCGTCTATGAATACCTTCAAATGTCATACTTGATATATATAACGCTTTTTAATTAAAATAGGGTGACCGTCGTGTTAGATCATCCAACCAAGTCAACCCATTTCGCAGCTGTTTGTCTCTACCGACTTCGTAGACCAATCTCTCCATCTCATGACGACAGAATTAGCGATATTTATCTTTTTCTTGCCTCTCCAGTTCACAACGCAGTTTGGATAGCAGTCATAATTTCCCCTCTCCAGTAACACTCGTAGCTTTAGCCGTTTGTGAAGCGTTGTCTGGTCCAATCGGTCGCTGCTCTGGCTCGTTGAAAGCTATAGCTTCGGCCGTTCTGGTGTCTCTCTCCTTTGTATTCGAGCATCGCTCGTTACCTGGTTGCTGCTTTGGCTCGCTGAATGCTGGTTCTTCGACCTCGTTGATGGATTTCTCTTCACTACTCGAGACACCAATCCTCTTCGAGTTCTGCTCTTCAATGCGGAAAGCGTTCTCGGCCTTTGATGATGATGATTGTGAACCAGCCGCACTCAAAATTGGTCGACATCTGCGACGATGAGCAAGGATGGCGCAGGCAAATCCCAATAGCCACAAAGCCAACAATATCGGCAACGCGCGATGCAACTCCGGCGCAGGTCCATCCGACCATATGTAGGTCAAAATTTCGTACGTAGAGTATGCTGGCAACGCGTATCCCCACCGGTAGAAGCCCGGCGTAATTTCAAACGGGCTGATGGTGGCCGAGATGTTGAGGAAGATCCAAGTGACGATGAACAATGGCAAGGCTGATTGAGGTAGTATGGACGTGGCGGCGTCGATGATGCAGAAATATATGTGCATCAGGAGCCAGAGAACCATCCATATTTCCATGAACTGGTAGCCATATACAGGTCAGTTTTCTCGAAATGCCCAGATGTACCCCGTCATGCACACTGCCCCAACGAACGTGTAGACGGCAGAGACTACGGCTCTGACGGTCCCACTGGTCTTGGGGGGCAAGTCGTCGTAGAGTTTGAATCTGGCAGACATGTCGTTCAAGGCAAGGATGAAAAAAATTGTTGCAGAATTACATCGCCATTGATATGATGTTGTATAACACCTTTGCCTCTTGGGGCATCGGGTTGACATTAAACGGAACTAGCATCAATCGAGTCCAATTAGACGTTGACATAGGCCGGTCGTTCTGCGCAAGGGTTGTCAAGGCCTGGGTACCATTGATTGAATTGTAGGCGACGCAGGTAGCGGCCACGAGCAGGGCGAAGCTTCGCTCAATTACAAAGTCTCCCTTAGCTGGATATCTCACTTCGTTCCAAACATACGTCAGCGCATCGGTAGAGAATATAGTCAGAACGGAATCCCTCATACCCATTGACTGAGTCCCTCTTTGTAGCCAAATAGTTTCAATTTATAGAATGAGTCAACAAAATCAATGATCTGAAAAGAGTTAAGCATCTTGTCATTCAATTTTTTGTTGTACGTCGTCGCAGCTGGTCCGCCCTGCAAAGCTGCTGACAGTCTTTGAGATGCGCCTGGCGATGTGAAGATTGCAGCCCAATACTGCCGATTACGGACAGCTTGGATAATGGTGTCAGATTTTGGATACTGACTCGGTGGTTGAGAGAAAAGGGTAGGAAACGATGGAGACTTGAGATGCTGATAAGCGGACAGAGAGCGACCGACAACTTCTCCATTGTAACCAACCAACAATACGTAAAGAGCAGCGCCTCGTTCTGTTTGGTGATACACCGAACCGTAGAGATAGGCGAGATTTAGCAGCAAAAGCAGCAACACAGCTACCGCCGCGACCGTGGTGGCAGCGAAGAATTTGCGCAAAAGGCATATTCTTGGGGTGTGCATTATTTGTATTAATGCGGCGAGATGGAGACACTTGCTCGGTGAAGCTAAGAAGTATTAAGGGAAAGTTCGAGGCGTGGGGACGGTGATCTGCCGCATGTGACAAGGCATTCAAGGGTGAAAGCGCAAAGAAGATGGAGCTATGCTAGATACTGAATTCGCGGTGGAGTAGTGGAGCGTATCGGTAAACATTTAGAATGTTGGCGGCAATCGCGTGTCGGATCGCGTTAGTAGCACCTCGGTAGAGCTAAAGGTCAATCTGTCACAAGGGAATGGAATGCTTCCGTACCGTAACCGTACTGCTGGTTGATGAATCGACCAAAATGTGAACACACTTTGGAACAATCCTATTCAGGTATGTATAGCATATTTCGACACGTACTCTATCATTCCACTTTCCCATTCTAAGGAAAGGATTCACCGCTTCGGACTGCCCACACAATCTTGCCCTCACTCCCACTACTGTATCTCAATGCGCAATTTCCGCCGCTAGTGATTCGAACTTTAGCTGAACATCACCCTCCAGCAAGTGAGTCTGGCTTTAACGATCTCGTCGCAACGGAGACTGATCTGGTAGGAAAGCAGTCGCAATGAAGACTACCCTTCATTGATACCTCATGCAAGATACAGTAGATCGTTCCTGAGATAAGCGGAGCAGTGAGGTTCAAAATGGCAAGCTAGATGCGCGCAAGTGCCACGCTCGAGTAACGAACCGTGCTTGCTTGGGACCCAACAAGATGTGTCACTCTGATGGCGACAGTGAGAAACAATGGGGCATTCGCACTTGCATCCTTGCGGAGAGCTGTATCCCTTTACCAACCGTCTCAGGGACGCAATGACAGAAGCCTAGAAGTATTCTAAAGGAACCGCAGACTGGCCAACAACAGTCTTTCATGACTTTTGTTCAAATTCCAGCTCAGATTGTCCACATCAGCGTCAGCGCCAGCGTCAGCGTTAGCGTCAGCACCAGCGTCAGCCTCAGCGTCAGCCTCAGCGTTAGCGTTAGCGTCAAAGGTTGATGCAGCTGGGCTATTTCTCGAAGCTCGGCTCTTGCCAGCTACTGGTTACTATATGGCCTAAGCCCCATGGGCTTTTGATCGGTACCGCTTGGGCCATCGGCTTGACTTATTGGCATGCGTCAAAGCACACATAACGTGTCTACAATTCTGCTGTTAGCTCTCTATCTTCTCCTAAGTTATGTTGTGTCTATCACTAGTGACATATTTTCTGCTAGCTGCACGTCGAGTCAATCTTGCCTAAGACTGGTCCTGCGATGAGATACTCCGATTTTGTCTGGAAAGCTCCACCATGCCTGCATCAGATCATGCGTACCAATGCGATTGCTGCAAAACCCATCGCATTACTTGCAAATAACCTAAGCAAGGCCGGAAAATGACGTCAAATTTATATAGTTATCCAAGGCGACAAGCATCTTCGCTTTCAGTGAGGGCAATACAAATGAATAAAATGCTACCGAATCCCCATCTACTCATCAACGCTCATTTGCAAATTCTTAATACAAGATGGCATCCCAGAAGCGTGTCTTGCTATTTGGCGATCAAACTGTCGATGTCTACCCTGCCATTCAAGACTTGGTTCGGCAGTCTAGACATTCGTTGACCTTGCAAACCTTCTTACAGAACGCTTGTGACGTGCTTCAATGTGAAACCGCGAAGCTACACACACATGACCGAGAGAGATTTCAAGCTTTCGACTCAATCCTTAGTTTAGCCGAAGCTCATATCAGTGGACGCCTTGATGTGGTCATATCTACCGTTCTCCTCTGTGTTGCGCAGTTAGGCACTCTTATACTGTAAGTCTTCCCGGTCCAAGAAATTCTTCGTTAACGTGGTACTCATTACTTTGGGAATAGTTACTCGGAAAACGATCCCAGCATTCTCGAAGCCAAGCCACCGTCCAAGACCTATATCATTGGTCTTTGCACCGGCTTATTGCCCGCCGCAGCTGCCGCGACCGCCAGGTCCGCTGGCGAACTGCTGCAGCTTGCACCTAGCATAATATTCATCGCATTGCGGCTGGCGCTCGAAGTAGATCTTCGGTCAAGCCGGATTGAGGAGACAACACAGAGTTGGGCAGCTCTTGTGCCTGGCATCCCTGCTAATGAGCAGCTAAGCGCTCTGGACGAGTTTCACAAGCAGATGGTAAGACTTAACATGCCCCGTCATCATTAGTATTTTTTGGCTGATTTCTTGTAGGACTTGCCCTTACATAGGCATGCATATATCAGCGCCGAGGCCGAATCATCGGCGACGTTAAGTGGGCCACCATCTACCCTTTCACATCTGTTCTCGTCGTCTCCGGTACTCTCGAAGGTCTCTAAAATGAAGCTTCCTATCCCCGCCGCGTTCCACGCTCCTCATTTGAGGAAGCCCGACACCGATCAAATGATAGCTTCTTCTTCGCTTCAGGATGAGGGCCTGAAGTCGAACGTATACGTCATGTCCACCAATTCAGGTTCCCCATCTACAGCTGATTCTCTAATATCGCTACTGCATGAGGCTATGGACAACATCTTCCAGAATCCACTCCACTGGAACAAAATTCTTCAAGGGGTCGTGACCGGCGTTGGCAATACTTCTGAGGTCACGATCCTAGCCCTAGGGCCTACGAATGTCTTCAAGTCTCTGTGCTGCGCGTTTGACACCGCCGGCATCAGAGTGCTCAACCATGACCCAGCGGTCCTACCTCCAAATCAGAATTTGCGCTCTGGCTCAGGTGATGTCGCGATTGTCGGCATGTCTTGCAGAACGCCAGGAGCTGAAACCCTCGAAGAATTTTGGCATATCCTGGAGGGCGGCCGAGATCTCTGTACGAAGGTTAGTCTCGTTCTGACCCCGGCGTTAGATATCTCCCCCTCAGCTTCTTCTTCTTAGTTGGCGAGTACTTCTTATCAATTTGTAGATTCCCAAGAGTCGGTTCGATGTGGGCACCCACTGCGACCCATCGGGGGCCATCAAGAATACGACCTTGACACCGTATGGATGTTTCTTAGATCGTCCGGGTCTTTTCGATGCACGATTTTTCAACATGTCGCGTCGAGAAGCTGCACAGACAGATCCAACACAGCGACTTCTTTTGCTATCGGCTTATGAGGCTTTAGAAATGGCTGGTTACAGTCAAGAAGCCACTCTGCCCAACGGACGAATCGGCACTTTTTTCGGACAAACGACAGATGACTGGCGAGAACACAACTCGTCGCAAAACATCGATTTATACTATGTCTCAGGCGGTCTTCGACCGTTTGGGCCTGGCCGGCTCAATTATTATTTCAAGTGGGAAGGGCCTTCTTATTCCTTGGACGCCGCGTGTTCATCGAGCTCGGTATCTGTCGAGATGGCCTGCAATGCTCTCTTGACTCGCGACTGTGATACCGCTTTGGCAGGTGGGGGTAACATAATGACAGGATCGGATATGTTTGCTGGACTGAGTAGAGGAAGCTTCCTTTCCCCCACAGGATCGTGCAAAACCTTCGATGACGGCGCCGATGGCTACTGCCGAGGTGAGGGTGTTGGGACCGTCGTGTTGAGGAGATTGGAAGATGCCGTAGCAAATCACGACAACATCTTAGGAGTAATCAAAGGTATCGCAACGAATCACTCCGCACATGCTGTTTCTATCACTCATCCTCATTCTGGTGCCCAGCAAAGGCTCTACAGACGTGTCTTGCAGAAAGCCAGTATGAATTCAGAAGAAGTTGACTATATTGAAATGCACGGCACCGGAACCGTCGCTGGTGACACAACCGAGGTGGATTCTGTATCAAAGGTATTTGGACGGGCCCCGAAAGATGATTATCCTCTTTACATTGGCTCTGTGAAACCGAATGTTGGTCATGGAGAGGCGGTAAGTTCACCACTTGCTTTTACCACTCCCAATAATCTGACTCTTTAGGCTGCCGGCATCACATCTTTGATCAAGACGATTTTGATGCTTCAAAAGAATATTATACCCCCTCATTGTGGGATCAAGACTCGACTCAATTCAGCTTTCCCCTCCTTGACCGACATGAACATGCATATTGCCGGGTCTCCTGAGGCTTTCAAGCCTCGGTCAGGAGGCGATGGCAAGAGAAGAATCTTACTAAACAATTTTAATGCTACGGTACGTGACTCCTGATTCCTTTGTGGAAGCAAAACTCATGTATTACGGCAGGGTGGCAACACAAGCATGATATTAGAAGACCCTCCCAAGAGCTCAGTCAAGGGCGAAGACCCTCGCTCATCCCATGTTGTTGTCATTTCAGCCAAAAGTCTGCCGTCGTTGAAACTAAATAAGCAACGGATAATTAAATACTTGGAATCGCATCCGGAGGCGAAGATAGCGGATATCTCTTACACCACCACAGCCCGCCGAATCCACTATGTCTTTCGAACAGCCTATTCCGTACAAAGCGTGAGGGATCTTGTCGGGCTACTGTACAACGATCTTCAGGGATCAGAAGGGCCCTCCCGGATAGAGCAAGAACCGTCTGTGGTCTTCACCTTCACCGGTCAAGGCTCCCAGTATCCTGGTATGGGACACCAGCTCTTTGACACCTGTGCAACTTTTCGACAATCAATCGTTGAATTTGATACCATCTGCGTTCAACAAGGATTGCCGTCTTTCCTGGCTCTGATCATAAACAGTGGTCTGGATTACAGATCTGTGTCTACTGTGCAAGTTCAATTGGCACTAGCATCTATCGACCTGGCTCTAGCCATGCTTTGGCGCTCATGGGGCATAATGCCGAACGTTGTCATCGGCCATAGCCTTGGAGAATATCCAGCTCTGTGCTTCGCGGGCGTGCTTTCAGTTATGGATATGCTTTTCCTGGTTGGCAAACGTGCAATGTTGATGCAGAAGCAATGTACTGCCTATACCCATGCTATGTTGGCGGTTCAATCTTCAAGGGATGCTCTTGGAGGCTACCTCACCACTGACCTCGAGACCTGCGGGATTGCGTGTCTTAATGGCCCCAACGCTACTGTCGTTAGTGGATTGGCTGGAGAGATCAAGACTCTGACTGCGCGCCTAAAGTCGAAAGGAATCAAATCGACACTACTAGAAGTGCCCTACGCGTTCCATTCGCCTCAGATCGATGCGATCTTGAGAGAATTCCAAACTGCGGCGGAGACGGTAAAATTTTCCAAACCCACAGTTCCAGTCGCTTCTACATCAAGAGGCGAAGCCGTGTGCGACGAAGGGGTCTTCTCTTCTAGCTACTTAGCGCATCAGGCCAGGCATCAGGTCGACTTTTTTGGCGCTATCGAAGCCTGCAAATCCACTGGGATAATTAGTGACCGGACACTTTTCGTTGAGTGCGGCCCTGCGCCTTTATGCCTTGGGATGGTTCGATCGATTTTGGGCATCCCTCCTGCGATGGTGCTTCCCAGCATCAGATCCGACGAAGCGGATTGTTGGAAGACTCTTTCCCAAAGCGCTGCAAAAGCGTTCAGCGTCGGGGTCCCTATTACTTGGTCGGACTACCATAAATCCTTCCAGGATTGTCTAAGCTTGGTTGACTTACCAAAGTACGCCTTCGACCTGAAAGACTACTGGCTCCAGTATGAGGGCACCTGGGCATTAACAAAGAACGAACAAGTCGCCGCGCAGCCAGCGTTCTCGACGACCTGTTTGCAACGCATTGAGAGCGAGAACTTCGGCAAAGATGAGGCCACGGTCGCTTTCGTGTCGAATCCGTCCGAACCTGGCTTATTTGCGGCAATTCAAGGCCATCTGGTCGATGGTGTCGGCTTATGTCCCAGCTCCGTCTATGCAGATATGGCTTTCACGGCCGCATCATACGTCTACTCCAAGATGCGGCCTTTCGATTCTGTTCCCGCAATGGATGTGTCCAGTATGGAGGTTTTCCATCCACTAGTCGTCCTCCCAACAGGTAATAGTCCGTCCCAGCTCATCGAGGTCACTGCGGTTCGAACAAGCAGCACCGGCTCGATCAAGGTGCTCTTCAGTTCAAAGGATGGAGATGTCACTCAAAAGCACGGTCACTGCGAAGTAAGCTTCGGTAACGACGATGACTGGAAAGACGAGTGGTCGAGGAACTCATATTTAGTGACGAGCCGCATGACAGGTCTTACCAACGCTACGAGAGAGGATTCTGTTCACCGTATCCTCCGGCCAATGATTTACAAACTCTTCTCAACGATCGTTGTTTACAGCGAGAAGTACCATGGACTGCAGGAAGTGTACATGGACAGTGCCCTCAACGAAGTGGCTGCCAAAGTGAAGTTCCAGAATGTTGCGGGTTGTGGGAAATTCACTTACAGCCCGTACTGGATTGATACGATTGCGCACCTTGCAGGTTTTGTTCTCAATGGAAATGTCTCAACCCCTGAGGATACAGTGTTCATCTCGCATGGCTGGAAGAGCATGCGCATTGCCGCTCCGCTTTCTGACGAGAAATCATACATGAGCTATGTTCGCATGCAGCCTGTTGGCAATCGTGGCCTCATGTGCGGAGACGTCTACGTGCTAGAGGGCGACGATGTAGTTGCGGTCTGCCTCGGCCTTAAGTTTCAAGAGATGAAGAAGACACTTCTTCATGCTCTTCTCAGACGGAGCTATAAGGCTCCTTTGCAAAATGATAAAGAGTGCATGCGGTTTCAACAGGCACCCACGCAGAACACGGCATCGCGTGGACCTACCAAAATCAATCGCGCCCTCCCACCAGCAGCTCCTAGAGCTACCAATTCACAACCGTCATTCTCGAAAGTCCTTGATACAATTGCTGAAGAGATCAATCTGGAACTCGGCGAGTTTATCGAGAGCGCAAATTTTGCCGAGCTTGGCGTTGATTCGCTACTGAGCATATCGATCATGTCGTCGCTGAAACAAAATCTGGGCCTTGATCTGCCAGCCTCGACGTTTGCGATGTACCCTAGCGTGGGTGAACTCAGGTTATACTTTTACGAGGAGTTTGAAGAGACTAGCGCAGTAGAGCAAGTTGCCGCAGAGGATGTCGATGAGGACGACAGCGAAGACTCTTCGGACACGATGAACCATAACCCAGATTCGTTAACATCGTCAAGAACGTCCGATACCATTGACGTCGCTGACGTTTTCATTTCGTCGGTTGCTGCTGAGACTGGCGTCGACCCGTCGGAGATTGAACCATCGACGCGGTTCTCCGAACTAGGCGTTGAGTCGCTCATGAGCATTGCGGTCCTAAGCGCCGTCAAGGACCGCACAGGCATTATGCTACCAGCCTCATTCCTCAATGATTTCTCAACCGTGGCAGACGTCAGGAAGGAACTCGGCAGCGCATCCGAGCCTCCTTCGCTCGCCGCGCCCGTGACAGCAAAATTCCGGCAGGCCAGCAAACCCAAGTACACCAGCCGCTCTGTTTTCATCCAAGGCCGCCCAAATTCTGACCTTATCCCACTCTTCCTCATCGCTGACGGCGCCGGCTCGGCAGCCTCCTATATCAATCTCCCGCCCTTCAAGTCCAAACTCCCCGTCTACGCGCTCGAATCGCCCTTCCTGCAATGCCCCCTCGAGTACACCTATACTTTCGAAGAAGTTGCCACGATCTACGTGGACGAAATCCAAGTAGTCAGCCCCTCCGGCCCCGTCATACTCGGCGGCTGGTCCCTTGGCGGCATCCACGCCTTCGAAGTAGGCCGACAACTGATCGCCCTCGGTCGTGAAATCAAAGGCCTCATCATGATCGATAGTCCATGCCCCAAACCGCTCCCACACATGCCCGATCCTACCATCGAGCTGATGGAACAGACGGGCGTCTTCATTGGCATTAAGCGAGCCGGTCAGGCCAAGGAGACGCCCATGCCGCTGACAACGAAACAGCATCTGGTTAGCTGCGTCAAGGCGATGAAGGTGTACGATCCTATCCCCATGCGGCGCGGCCAGCAACCGGAGCACATCTTTATCATCTGGGCGAAAGATGGGACTTTTGAGAAGATGAGCGAAGAGGTCGAGGCGGCGGCGAAGCAGGAGGTTACGGACGAGCCTGGGGCGGAGGACGCGGTGGGGTTGCGGAAGGATTGGCTGACCAGCCAGCGGACGTCGTTCGGGCCCAATGGCTGGGATCGACTTGTTGGGGATGGGGTGGAATGCGTGGCTATTGATGGGGATCACTTCTCCATTATGAATGTGCCTGCGGTATGTTTTTGGTTTTTCTTGCGTGCTTTCGGATTGATGAGGGATTGTGCTGTGCTGACTACATGAATAGATCAAGTACACCGGACAGTTGATGCAGGAGGCTCTGGAGAGATTCATGGCGTAGTAGCCGGCTACGAACGGAGTGAGGGGTATGAGGAGTTACTTTTCTTTACCTGTCATTATCGCAGGTTACGATGTTTTCGAGTTGGCAGATAAGTTGGTAGAGACGGGGGAGGACCGGGAATGGGTTTTTGTTGGATATGGCTTCGATCGTTTGGTAATATTGAAATAGGATTCGAGTAAATACATGAGGGTTGAGTATGAGCATGATCAACAAAGTTCGTGATCGAGATATCGAGACTCGAATTTCTCGGCGATGAATTTGATTTACATTGGTTGCGAAGCTGTACGCATTGTATTTAATGATGGAAGAAATGTATGTAGTCGTTCGCTCATTGCCATTTCTATCATATTGGTTGTTGCCCTTTCTTTCAACTCAGATCCCAAGGTCTTCGAGATGGAAGATGGATTATTCATTAAGAAGGAGCTGAGTGGCTTCGTCTATATGTGGGTGCTCCCTGGTAGGTTTATAGATTGGTTGCTTACTATCTCCACCACTCATCAGCCTTTTGTAGCAGAGCGGTAAGCCATTCGTCCAATTCTCGAGAGAAATACTGGTAGAACGATAATCCTATCAATACGTCACGTGTCTCCACCCCATCCTCGGGCCATCTCCGCGTCCCTCAAGACATCACTGACTCCTCTGATTAACCCACTTGCAGCCCCCAAGAACCCACCTTGTTCCTCGTCACTTGTGCGCTCCCTTGCCCTTTGACTGATCATCTCTCCTACAGCTCGTGCTGCAAGCCTGTCCGCAGAAGTCAATGTCTGCTGTTTACGGCCTTCGGCGGCTGCTATAATTGGCATTCTCCACGCATCAACCCAGTCAGTTGCGGTGACAGCGGTCTTCTGACTGCGCGCGACTTGATAGTTTCTCTGCTTCTGCACAGCTTCAGACTCTCCTGGCCTTCGCTCGATGCGTCTTGGTGCGTTGTCCTGAACTACGATCCATCCTGGATCGATAAACTGCCTGTCCGGGGGATCAGAACCCGCCACTTTACAGCTCCAGCGCGCACTAAGCACTTCCCACCGCATTGTCGTGAGCCATATGACCGGCCATGTGATAATCCAGAGTTGGAGGATCACACATGTCCACCAGATGTACACATTATACCGGTATCGATTGATGAAGTGGTCGCTCAACACGGTGGTGGCACGGTCCTGAACTGGAAGAGTAACACTGATGTACCCACGGTAGTTAGTTGAGCGAAGGAGATTAGTAAGTTCTTGAATGAGATACAAATTATCGAGGTCGGTAATTCGGCGGGTCAAAGTGAATCTAAAGGAATGGTTATTTTGATTCGGGATAGTGACTTGCTAGAAGGCCAACAAACGATTTGACACTTGCACCAGAGGCGCAGAAGCGGTGGTACCATTCCCCAATCTGAGGTGCAGTATGAGATGCTTCGACGTCTAGCTTGAAGCCTGGGGCGACAGTCCGCATTCTACCTCCTCGATAGGTCCTGTTTCCGTTGTCGACAATCGTAGTTCTTCTCTTTAAGGGCTCCAACAATCCAGATAAAGAGATTGTGATGTCGAAGTCTGTAACCTTGACCTTCTCCTCCTTCTTGTTGTCGCGTCTGGTCTCGGTATGCGTTCCTGTCATGCGAACCGTAGGATCTGGCTCTACTCTTGACTGATAAAGCATATACTCCCGAAGAGCTTCCGGATCGGAGGTAAGCAGGCTTGACAGCACTGTAGTTGTCGATCCTTTGGCATCTTTATGCCAGTGCTTTTTGTAGCCTATGAGCACCTCGTCTGGCAAATGCTCTAGTGAATCCCGTCTGGGATGGCTATCAGCTTGGGTAGAATCATCCGAGTAGGCCGGAGGTAGGTCGTTAAGTAGCGGGACGTGATCTCGAAGAGGGACGGCGGTAGAGGTTGACGCTGCATCGTCTCTGTCAGGTTGGTCACGGTAGACACCCGCTGAAGGTTTTTGGTAATCTTTGGCTTTTCCCATGACCGCGAAGATGGCTCATAGATCTTGATACTTGGAAGGATGAAGCCATGGTTTCGACGAGGGATCTCATAATTTCGGACGAGGCTGAGTGCCAATGATAATGTCCCGGCTGCCTAAATCGCTTGTTGGATAAAATCCGAAATTGGATAGTAAGGTACTCGTAAGGCAGTTTCCAGGGTCAGATACGAAGTCACGTGCATAACAAAGCCTTCGGGATTTACTATTGGACGTAACAATGTCTTTTGACTCTACAAATGATATTTCTAGCCAATATTGGAGTCCAACAAAACTCTACCCCCCTGCTTGAGAAGCCTCTGCGGGCCTTGGACTCCTTCCATGCCGTACTCCCTCCGAAATAAGCCCTAGAAAGACGCCTGCAACCAACCGCGCTCCGAGTCTATGCATTCCTACCGTAGATATACCTTCAGTCCGTAACTCCAAGCAACAATCCCGCCCTTATAACGAGACAGTAGATAACATGATCACAAAAACCTCATAACTCAAAAGATCCCCCGCCACGTAGCACCCCCAACCCCATCATCCTCTCCTTGCATCCTTTTCGAGAAAATTTCATATTCGTCTTGTCTCATAAATTCGATCGATTTGAACAGTCCCTCCGGAAAGTCCTCACACTGTTTGGATTGGGTCTCGTGACGCTCAACATGCCAGGAGACCCCAGGTCTCCGTATAGACAATTCTTGGCAAGCGTCATCGGTAAAGAATATTGCGTGCTTCATCCCGTCGGGCCACGATAGAGTCACCGAGAGGGCCTGGAATCCCAGCGACACCTGCACTGTAGATGTTCGCAGGAATGGCTGGGTTTTGTAGTCCATTATAGAGCTAGCGTCTCGAGACTCGACTTTCTCGTCATTGTTACGCTCTGTTTCCCATATTGGGTAGCATTTGGTGTTGTTTGAATGCGCCGGACAGCTCCATGAGCCTGGTCGATCTGATGTGTTAACGTCGCCGCCATCTACGGTCAGAACGTCTCCGTTACTGTCGATGGTCCAACGTTAGCTTCGGATATGTACAAGATCTGCGTATAGACGGTGCTTACCATGACTCATTAGGCCAAGCAACGACAGAATTCTGTGATGAGAAATCGCGTGAACAGGATGAGACCTTATTGAGATAATCGGAGTAGCCTCCTGTCTCCGCTGACAACGCTAATCGAGAAGCGGTGGAGATGCATAGCATGTAAAAGAGACTGTGGACGTTGAACATATTGATAGGAAAGTAGAAAATACAATCGGCGATATTGCTACAAGATGACGAGGCCCAGGGTATAAATGCCAAGAGACTGGAGGGAATATCTGACTAGCATGACTCCCAGTATGTTGAATGAGGCGAAGTAACAAAATCATGAATGTTTAATCCTACGGGACGGAACAAAGGGAATCATGTTAATAAAACAAAGAACCACGGCACGTAGCTGACAGTGGGAAGGATAGCGCAACAGATGGCGCAGCAGTGACCAATTCACTATTGGGGCAGATGTTGGACGCTGTTGGACGCTGGTGACAAGTGCTAATGCAGACGTTCAACGACTATAATGCGTTTGCGCGAATGTGAAACACTAGAAAACATTCTTGGGAGGGCAGTGCCAAGATATGTCATCCTACTGTATTGAATAGGAACGAATGGAAGCCCATGTCAATGCGTGCTATAATTGAGAATGAGGCCGTGAAACTCTTCCAGTCGCTGAGAAAGAAGGTCAATGCAAAGCTGCAATGTTGTGAATAGGAGACTCTAACAGATGCCTGTAAGTGGGTTGAAGGATGGGATTGGAAACTGTTGGGGTCTCAGTAGGCGGCTAGGGCGTTGTTTCAGCTACTCTGGTATATATGAGAAATGGTATGAGGATGACCTATCAAGTTGTCGTGATTCCTAATTGTTGACACCTCTGCACATACAGTACCACAGTGTCAGTAAGACGGCGACGTGGTTCGGCCTGAGGGACATGTACATCCCGCGTCACCATCTTTTCTTGTCCGACGCTTTAAACGTTACGCATCGATGGAGCCCTTTACCATTTCAGTTCCTGACAGGGACCTACTGACGCTCTCTCAGAAGCTGTCAGCTACTACTTTCCCCGACGAGCTTGATGAGGCGGCCTGGGATTATGGAGTCCCGTTGGCCGACGTCAAGCGATTGACGCAGTACTGGAAGGATCATTATGATTGGAGGAAGCACGAAGCAAAGATCAACGAGCTTCCCAATTACAAAATTCCTATCCACGTCGATGGCTTCGGCACACTGGACATCCATTTTGTACACCAGAAGAGCGAAGTTGGGGGAGCAATCCCTCTCCTCTTCTCCCATGGATGTAAGCTCTAGCCCATCGCCTACCTACGCCCTCTGTTGAACCTCGATCAGGGCCTGGCAGCTTCCTAGAAGTCACCAAGCTCCTCCCTTTGCTCAACGCCGGCGGCAATGACGCACCTGCTTTCCACATTGTTGCTCCATCCCTCCCCAATTTCGGCTTCTCCTCCGGGACCAAGAAGAAAGGCTTTGGCCTCGCTCAATACGCAGAAACTTGCCACAAACTCATGCAAAAGCTAGGGTACATCAATTATGGTCTGTCTGCCTCTACCGCCCATCCTCTCGGCCCAACTAACACCTCCCGCAGTAACCCAAGGCGGAGACTGGGGCATGATGATCACGCGCATCATGGGTCTCCTCTACCCTGACCACGTTAAAGCCTCCCACATAAACTTCATCCGCGGCGCCAAACCGACCTTCACCTCCAACTCTATTCTTGCCCTCCAACACGCCCTAACCCCCTACAATGCTCGCGAAAAGGACGGCATCGGACGCACAAGCTGGTTCCTGCGAGAGGGCAGTGGATACCGCACCCAGCAACGCACCAAACCGCAAACACTAGGCTACGCTCTGGCCGACAGCCCCGTAGGACTCCTAGCCTGGATATACGAGAAACTGCACGATTGGACAGACAACTACCCCTGGACCTCGGACGAAATCCTCACCTGGGTCTCCATCTACTACTTCTCCACCGCTGGCCCCGCCGCCTCCCTCCGGATTTACTACGAAGCCGAACACGACCCCGTCTACGGCCACGGACGCTCCCAGCTGCATATCCCAAACGTAAATCTCGGCCTGGCGCACTTCCCGCGTGAGATCACGGTAGTGCCGAAGACGTGGGGACGGACGATGGGACCGGTGGTGTTTGAGAGTGAGCATGAGCGTGGGGGGCACTTTGCAGCATGGGAGCAGCCGGATGCGATTGCGGGGGATTTGAAGAGGATGTTTGGGAGAAGGGGAGGGGCATTTGGGGTTGTGGGGGGTAGGGAGGGTTACGTTCAGTCGAGGGCGAAGTTGTAAACACATGGGGGTTGAGGGGTCCTGATGAGTACGAAATAAATGAAAATATGAAGGGATGGGATTTCGTTCGGTTTCATCTTATGCCTTACTTCAATTGTATTGCTGGGTTGGGGATTCCGGAGACGGCGAACATGGAATTTGAACTCTAGTGTCCTCGGGTTTTGGCTTGAGCCTGCATACTGTAGCAAGTAAAGCCGTAATGAAGGACAGCTGAGAGGCCATATTTCATCATCAGCCCTAGGACACCAGTAACTCCGCAGCAAGCACAGACATCCAACGTTCAAGACACCCTGCGGAACAGTATGGTCATCGTCAATTTGGACGTGAGTTCCATCCGCCACTTCTTGCTACGCCGTTGCGCCTGCGCCTTAACAGCAATAGAAGTAACGCCCATAAGGTAAGGAAGGAGAGAGGACCTGTGTCAGCGCCCGCCACCGAAACCTACGCTACCCGCGCTCTCACCAACACCCACCGCGTCCTCGTCATCGTCGGTAGCACTGGACCGTCTCTGGAGACCGCCTCTGCTGGGCCCTCTTGTGCTCGCGGAATCAGTGCTCACTCGGCCTGCGTCTGATCCTCGGCGAGTGCTGAGAGTCCTCTCCAGCTCTCGGATGCGCTTCCGCAGTGCCTCGTTCTCCCGTTTGGCAACTTCCAACTCCGATCGATGATATGTAGCCTCTTCGTAGCGAGCCGTTGCCACGTTGGACGGGACAAAAGATGACCGAGCGCTGCTGGGGCTCATGGTCCGCTGAGTATTGGGAGGCGACGCGATGTATCCATGCTGAGAGGAACCGGATTGACGGTGAGCCAGAAGATGGGGGAAATGGTCACCTTGATGTAGCGAAGAAGACAGAGAAGGCGATGATGCTTCGGATCGTCTAGACGAAGTGACGGAATTATGCCTGCTCAGGGTCTCCCTTGCATGTGATAGATGAGGGCCAGCAACGTCTCGTGCAGGTGTAATGCCGGATATTGTGCTTCCAGCAACCCCGCCAGTTGTGCCAACTGTGCTTCCGCTCATGCCAGTGAGACCAGTCATAGAGGTGTTAATACTTCGAGTGCTCAAGCTCGAGGAGGATCTGTGGCGCCGTGAGGGAGTGGGGTGGCTCGGTCCGGAAAGTAAATGGTTCGCATTCTGATCCGTAGAATCCGGAAGACCGTTAGAGTTAGAAGAAGTTGTAGATGCAACGGAGGCAGACTGTTGACGCAGGATTGATAGCTCCCTTGTAAGACGATTGACCTGTGTGCATCTATGATTAGTTGGGAATGACCGGCAGCTTCAATCGCTAGGAACATACCACAGCTTCCTGTTCTTTCTCCAATTGCATGTGTAGATCAGCGGCCGTGAGTGGTCTGGGGTGACGAATGGGGCCTATCGAGATATAAGCGCTTAATAAACCAAAGACTCTTCTGCTTAAGGGAACGAAAGTCATACCTGGCCCAACTCCTACTCCAGTATTGTCTGCATCAACTGCACTACTGCCAGCCATCTTCGATACCGACCCTATTCGAGGCAAAATGTGATGGATCCGTTACCAGTGTAGACGACGGCTGTTGATTAAAGCTACTGCCCAGCACCCATGATCGTGCTATTTGCTGAAGTTTAAAGTACCTTGTCTCTTATTCTGGAACACTAAGGAGAAGATAGTCAAGGAAGCTTAAGTGAATGGAGAATGGAGTGTGGGAGGTTTGTTCCACCAAGCTTGGCATCGAAAGTCGATACACCCCTCTGTCTTCGTCTCCACTCCTTCTACCTATGACCTTCTCAACAACAACAGCATTAAACACACCCTTCCGCCTCTTTCTATGTGCATATCTCTGAACAGAGTGCACTATCAACAGCGCTTTTGACGCTATACAGAGACTAGCTCTGACATACAGCTGCCTTGTGCCAATAATCTTTCACGATTGACTACAGTGATCCCTCATGGCTTTGAAACCGTGTCATCCTTCACAGCTGCGATCGCGCTGAAATCCTTAGAAGAATATAGTTCTTTCCTTATACAATCCGACAAAGCTTGCACCAGTAAGAGGCTCCGTGTCGTACACTTGGTCGTGGTCACATGCCAATTGCTCGATAATGGGCAATTCGGCAACGAAGGAGCAGAGGCCAGCACCACCTCATCTACGCCCAGGTGGCTCACGGCGACCTTCTGAACCCATAGATTCAGGTCCAAATTCCCCAGTGACTGAGTCTAATACAGACCACTCGACACAGCAACTCTACAGTACCCGTAGTGGAAGAGGCAGCCGACCAGACCTTTCATCATTTCTAGGACTCGGAAATGGTGTCGAGAGGGATCTACCTGGCCCCGATAGTCGACGGGAGACGAAGCAGGAAAGGGAAGCTAGGAAGTTGGAAAAAGAACGGGTGCTGCGAGAAAGAGAGCGTGAGAGGAGCATGCGTGAAGAAAGCGTGGATGGAGGCTATCTCGTAACGCAGGGCGTATATACAGGTATAGAAGATTACAACAAAAGCGTAACGCGGCAGTTGATGGTATGGGATATTATGCATTTCAAAGGTTGCCGCTGACACAAGGGCAGATCGAACGGCGAATCGCACCGTTTTGGAGAGGTCTCAACGACCATTCTGATTCATGGACGGAGAACCAATTAGTCGCAGCGGCCAGAGGGCTTCCAATTCCCCCCCCGGATGAGATTCCTACGGAAGACCAGACTCAACCATTTGCCGAGAACGATTCCAATACTAAGATGTCTGAGGGCAATGAAAACAACCTGATGGTGGCTATCACGTCTAGATCACAATCTTATAACTCAGATTCTTCAATTCCCATTTCCCCTTCTACTTCCGAAGCACCATTACCGTCGTCAAACATTTCTTTGGCGGCGTCACCGCCTGGGTCCGCCTTACTCAAAGGGCGAACAAAAACGCTGGCATCCCTTACTACTTCATCCAAAGGCTCACAAGGGGAAATGGTACCCCGGGAGATGAATTTGCCGAAAGAACCCTGCGTCAGCGGCCAGCCAGTAGAGGCCTACCTATATAAGGATGCCGCCGAATGTCCCATCTGTTTTCTATATTGCCCTCCATACCTGAATAAGACGCGATGCTGCGATCAGGCGATTTGCTCCGAGTGTTTTGTACAGATTAAGCGTCCTGATCCGCATCCACCTGAGCATGTTGATCCGACAGCTCCTCCTCCGCCCTCGTCTGATAACCACGATACAGAAGAACGCGATGGAGACGATACTTTAGTATCAGAACCTGCCGCCTGCCCGTTCTGTGTGCAGCCAGAATTTGGGGTTACTTACGAACCTCCTCCCTTTCGGAGAGGGCTGACTTACGTTAACCAAGGCCATCCTCTACATCTGAATACTACTTCCGCCATGTCTTCAAATTCGTCATTAGCGTCAGCTATGAGTAATGGCGGGCGACTTTCACCAACAGCGGCCTCACGCCGGCGTACCACATCCATATCAGCAACATCTCCTACGGTCATAACCACCGATAGGATACGTCCGGATTGGCACCAAAGGCTCACCAGTGCCCGAGCTCATGCCGCAAGAAGATCAGCTGCCGCAACGGCACTGCATACGGCAGCATATCTGATGGGTAATCGCAATCATGACTCGGACGGCCGAGCTTTCGCTGGCTTTGGAAGACGTGGCATTCTCCGAAGAGGGGGGGCGTTAGATAGCTCTTCTGCAGCAAATAGCGTCACGCAGCAAAACATGTTGGCCTTGATGGCAGAACGCTACGCGGCTTCCGGTGCTCGAGGAGAGTTGGGCGGCGTTGGAGACGTTGGACCGGCAGGAGCGGCGCCTCGAGGCGTTTCGCAAAGGGATAGGGTAGATGATCTAGAAGAAATGATGATGATGGAAGCGATTAGACTGAGTCTCGCATCCGAAGACGAGAGGCGGAAACGGGAAGAGAAGGAGTCTAAAAAGGTAGCGAAGAGGAAGGAGAAGGAGAACAAGAAGGCGGAGAAGGCAGCCAGGAAGACTGGAGGATACCCCATTAGTGCGAACCAGAGCACTACCGGTTTTGACACAAGGCAAATCGAGTCATCGCTCACAACCGCTGGTCCTGCCATGGCCGCGGGGAAAGGGAAAGAAATCCAGCGATCAGGTATTGAGATTGGAGATATATCTGCTACTATCAATCCGACTACATCCGCAAGACCGTCAAACATAGTAGACTCGGCATCAGACGCCGCTCAAGGTCATCTGGAGCGTGCCCGTGCATTATTGCAGCCACACGACACTCCAGCCGCACCACTCTCATACAAGCCATCTCACCTTAGAACGCTGTCTAATGTATCTTCTTCAGCGTCGTCTGTCAATGAGTCTGTATCTGGATCCTTGAGGAATGAGCATCTTGGATTACAGCCATCAGCTGAAGCTTCTACGAATGCTAATGGTGTCAACATTTCAAGGGGAGCCGTGACGCAAGATACCTTCATTTCAGGCACTCCTCCTGGTGGTGGCGCTGGCCTTGAACCAATGTTTAACTTCAGCAGCCTCGCTGCCATGGTGGGAGAAGATGAGAAGGTGGAAAGCTCAACACACGTCGAAAATGCTGAGAATATCACTGGTGGTGGGCACCACCATCGCAGTGGAGAGAGCTCAAGTAATACGGGCACAGATCACGATCAAGGAGGCAACGTCAATACTAAGGCAACCAGACTTGGTTCGCAAGCGCCCTCCACTTTCGGTTCTGAACCGGATGTGTCCCTAACTGAGGGTGAAGTTCCTCGATACAAGGCAGAAGCCATCTCATGACGAGTGGTGGGCAGGTGTCTGCTGCCACGTAGCTCTGGACGCGTAACATGTATGGACGGCGTTATAGAAGATATTGAGGGCATGGATAGGTAACTTTGTAGGTAGCATTGGGAGATTTTATGATTTCATGCCTGACCTATGAGCTATGGGCCTTTCGAGCACTTTTGTCGGTAGGGTCTACCAAGGCCAATAGATTAGATCACTCTACTAAGCTTATACCTCTCTTCGATCAAGCCGAATCAGTGAGTTATAAGTCGATTTGTTCGACCTATTGATAAATGTCATGGTTTACCTCCGCTGTATTGATGCCCCAAGGTACTGTAATCTATCAGCTAGCACGGCATCATGAACACAGTACCGTGCCCTCCTTTGCGCAACTGCTTGCTTTCAAGCGAAAGGCGATAATCAGTAATCCCAAGTCCTTAAGAAGTCGGCCCATTTCGCCTCCCCGATAAATTCCCGAGATGCGTGTGGGCGGATAAGAATCATTGGATGTCGATGTGGCACCAATCTACTCGTACAGAGGCAGAACATAACACAAGAATGAACTTTTGGAAATTGCACCGTCAAGATGAACAAATCTCTGACTTCCGACAGTATGGACTCGGCTCCAGTCTGGGACGATATGGACCGGTATGTTGTTGTCCTTGTCAAAGGCCAAACGTTGCTGAACATTTGATAAGGACCATGGGCCAGCTATTCATGATGGGCTTTGATGGCACCGAGGTTACTCCTCAGATACGCCAGTTAATCGAGGTCCACCATCTTGGGACAATCCTCTTGACTGCAAAGAATCTTAAATGTTTATACTACTCGTCTTTATTTGCCATGCAATGTAACCTTACTGACCAGTAACAGCTGCTGAACAAACCACCAAACTGGTATTAGATCTACAAACGATCGCACACAATGCCGGTCATCCAGTACCGTTGGCCATTGCACTTGACCAAGAAAATGGTGGAGTTAACAGCCTCTTCGATGAGATTTACATCCGTCAGTTCCCGAGTGCTATGGGCGTCGCCGCCACCGGGTCTACGGAAATGGCATATGAGATTGCCAAAGCGACAGGTGAAGAACTAAGCTCAGTAGGTGTTAATTGGATCATGGGACCCGTATTGGACGTGCTCACAAACGCGAAGAACCAACCGCTTGGGGTGCGGACTACTGGTGATGACCCAGAGGAAGTCTCCAAGTATGGAGTGGCTTTCATGAACGGCTATAAAGAAGCAGGCATCGTAACCTGCGGAAAACATTTTCCATCGTACGGTAACCTCGAATTTTTAGGTTCTTCTCTCGATGTTCCCATTATCACCGATTCTTTGGAACAGCTGAGTCTCAGCGCCTTGGTACCATTCCGAAATTCCATATCCCAAGGGATAGATGCAATGATGGTCGGCGGTTGCGCCATGTCATCTGCGGGGGTAAACGTTATGCATGCATGTCTCTCTGAACAGGTTGTTGACGACCTACTTCGGCGGGAACTTGGCTTTGATGGAGTTGTTGTTTCCGAATGTCTCGAAATGGAAGCACTCAGTCGCAACATCGGTGTAGGCGGAGGAACAGTCATGGCCGTTAATGCTGGCTGTGATATCGTTCTCCTATGCCGATCTTTCTCTGTACAGCAGGAGGCAATCAATGGTCTAAAGCTTGGTGTCGAGAACGCAATGATCACAAAATCAAGGATTCGACAGTCACTCAAACGAGTCCTAGATATGAAGGCAAGATGCGCAACGTGGGAGAAGGCTCTCGCACCCGGCGGCATGACGAAGTTATCATCTCTGCAACCATCTCACACAATTCTATCTACGAAAGCGTACAACACCTCCATCACAGTCGTACGAGATAGAGACCGACTTCTACCACTCTCTCACCTTCTAGAATCAGAGGAAGAGCTGCTGATGCTTTCGCCATTAATAAAGCCTTTACCAGCTTCTGCGGCCTCGCGAGGACTCGCAGCCAGTGCAGTTGCTGCCTCACCGGGAACTGTGTCCTGGGAAAAGGGAGCTTCAGTAATGAGTGGTGAAAGCGTGTTTCGAGAGCTTGGCAGGTCCCTGGCTCGACAGCGAAGCGGAAGGGTTCTGCATACATCATATACAGCGAATGGAGTGCGGCCTGTGCACGAAAATCTAATCAACCGGGCTAGCGCAGTCATCGTTCTCACCGCGGATGCTAATCGAAATCTCTACCAACAAGGATTCACTAAGCACGTTGCAATGATTTGTAAATCTCAATTTTCGCAAGGAGGAGAAAAACGCGAGAAGCCACTTGTGGTGGTTTCGGTCAGTTCTCCATACGATTTCGCCATGGATCCTTCCATCGGTACCTATATATGTACGTACGATTTTACGGAAACAGCATTGCAGGCGCTCGTCAACGTACTCTACGGCGAATTGACCCCTGCCGGGGCGTTGCCTGGGACAATCAGCCAGAGGCAAAAGCTTCACCAGTCAAAGCAGCACTGGCTTGTAGAGAGCTGGAATGAGGAGCGCGATGCAAATGCATTGGACGATTTACTCAAAATGTTGCAACAAGAAAATCCGACGAATCAGCCATCAGCACTTTCCAGTTGTTCGTCAAACAACTTTATCCTACACAATCCCATGGTGGAAGAGTCCCATTTTGTTGTTCGAAACAGCAGCACCCATGCTTTGTATGGCTTCTGCTCAACCTACTTCTTCAAGTCTACTGGCACCGGTGTGGTTGGATCAATCCTTGTCGACCCTGAGAGGAGGAAGCTCTCTATCGGCTACTCTTTACATAACCGAGCCATTAGAACTCTACTCCAACGCGAAGGCATTCGACATTTCCAACTTGGCTCAAAACTCCCTTCGATATTCCTCGGGATACCTTCCAGCAACAGCCTCGAGCGGAAGCGACTACGATCGTGGTTTGCAAATATGTCCTGGGTTGACGTTTTATCCAAACCTGTCTGTAGCATGATCCTGAAAGGTCTGTCTTCATGGATTGCTCCGGAAGGGGTCGTTAAGCCGTTACAACACGCCGACCTGGAATTCGATCTCGTCCGCGGCTGGGAACATTCGGAATCCATCATCGAGCATGTCAAAACAGATGCAACACCAGGCACGCTGGAGATCTATAAATTGGCCTTGGCCGACCAAGCAGCTTGCGGAGTCATTCGAGCAAAGAGGCCTGGAGACGGCGGTCTTTTGGGGACGGTCGTGCTGTACAATGCTTCTTGCACCTGGGCCGAGGCAGTGCCACCATTAAAGGACAATGGTGCCGTCAGAGGGGGCATATCGAGCCCTGTCATAGTCTCATCCAGCCCAGAGGCACATTCAACGCTACTACAGGGCCTGGTGTTGCTTGGTATCCGACAGCTCAAGAGCCAGCAAGTTGAGGCTGTGCTTTTGGATTATGTGAGTTTCATCCGGCACATTTTGGACGCATCACAGTTCGCTGACAGGGAACAGATCAATGGAGAAGAGAACTTTGACAGTCTTTCCGCCATGGGTTTCAGCGTGTTGAATGGTTTCGAAGAAGTGTCGTGCAGCGCCGATGCCATGATACCACCATCTTGACGTTAGTGTTACTTGCCTATTTACCTACTGGACACTTACCGGTTTGACATGTTGTCTACTTGACTACCGCGCGAATATTCTGCTTGGAAGTAAAAGTTTCTATTGGTGGAATATGTCAACACAGTTCACTCCGGAACCGGGCCATGGAAATTGGAAATCTCCATCCAAGGGATCCAGAGGAATCTCTCCATTTGGGAGGCTATGCTGGATAAGATGGTTATAATTTAGTTTGATAGCAGGGACATCTTCCCTCGGTCTTTTGCTATCTCGCTCTCGGGTGTGAAACGTTTGTCGGGGAGATACAACCAGGCCGACAGACTACAGTTGCCCTAAAGCGCGTGATAATCCGAAGTAGCTGCGTAGATGACAAAAGCGCGGATGATCGCCGCCGTCCCCTCTTCTGGTGGCAGGGTTTGCTTGGTAGTAAAGTACCTTACCTTTGCTCGGTTCGGGGGCTCCATGGACCATGCATGGCTCCAGCAACTAGTAGTAGAGTAGTAGAGTAGTAGCGGAGGATTGACGTTGGCATCTAGGTACCTACGGAATACGGAGTACTGTGTCCTGTGTCCTTTGATCTACTTGAGCAGATCGATGCGTGGAACAACCGTTAGATCTCTTGACTTCCTTATTACCAAGTACCTTATGATATGATACCTCAATAATACCGCCGCGCTTGCTGTCTGATGAAACATAAAGTCCTTTGGTCACCACCATCACCACTTCTTTCCTGCATGAAATGCCAACTCCGCCACTGTGTCATGAGACCCCGACCGGCCAATAAGGATCAACAACAGTAGCCATCTTAATGTCCACCATTCAATCCCTTTAGCCACCACCACCACCACCACCACCACCCCGGTGTCCCCCCTCCTCTCCCCCCCCGTGTCTCCTCACGCCATCGACCGCCGACTCCTCCCGTGCGGGAAGACTACCTAAGGTACTTACCTTACTCCTTCTACTACTTCACGCACCGAATCCAAGATCCCTGCCTCCACCACCTCTCGGCACTCCCACAGCACTAAGGTATTCCGTACCTACCTACCTTACTTACCTACCACTCTCTACACAGTCTACAGTCTACAGTCTACAGTCTACAGTCTACAGTCTACAGTCTACAGTCTACAGTCTATAGTCTACGGTACTCGTACTGCTTGGCCCTCGGTTGAAGCAATCCCACACCCCCCACCCACATCAACCATCTCCGCAATCATCTCACTTTCAGTCTGTTCATCGGAATTCTGGAGCAAAGAGTAGAAAGTAGCAGTAGTAGGGAAATCCGTCTGTTCGCAGACTCCGCAAATCTACTGGTTCTCCTCTTCATCTGAATCCTTGCGGTCCAGGTGCAAGGAAGAGGCACTGCTCCGTCCTATCAGATCCAACGTCTCCAACGCCTCGACGCTTCTGACCTTTGCAATCCTGCCGAGTCAGCCCCAACATGTCACGGTCAACATTCACAGGACATCACCAATGAATATACGGCCATAAATGTATAGAAGGTACTGAATCCATCATCACCGCTGAACGAGCTTCGGATCGCTTTCAGGACCCGGGCGCTCTCGAATCTCCGTGTTCTGGTCTTATCAAACCTCCTCTTCGCCTGCGAGACCCTGTCGGAACTCGCGCTCGAGCCAAAAAATCGAACAATGGAGGGGTTTGATACCATGGTGATGCCTTCGTACCTACACAGCCCCCTGTCGCTCGACAACGTACCAACGGACGACTACCTTGGCATCTTACCATCTCTCGGGAATGCCGATCAAGGAGGGACGTATGGGAATGGGGATTTTGGGAGGTGAGCTGCACCCGGTGCAACGTCGATGGCATGCTCCTGTGGGTACTAACGCCCATCAAAAGCGATGAGATGTCTTTTCTCCCAACGTCGTTGCACCAAGAATCTTCACGTGCTTACTCGGGCAACGTGTACGAGGACTCCTTTTCGGATACTACAAGTCTCGTGGAAACCATCCCAGCCGAACAACACGCTCCGCCAGAGGCCGCCTCGATTGATCGAGATAACAAGCTTCTGAGCTTCCACTTGCCCGGCTACAATTTTACCCTTCTCGATTACTCTCTACGACGCACGTCCCTCTCCCTTACTGCGCAGTTGCACGGCATGTTCTTCATGGCCGAATCACCAAGCCTCGCTGCAGTGGATACAACATCACCTCCAGCCGAGCTGACCTGCTATCGTCGCAACCTATTCCAGATCACCGGATCCATTACCTTGCCAAGGACGTTACGGTACATACTCACCGATCAGGGGGATAGGATACCTATACTGGCACAAGAGCTGACTATCTCGGCTACCGAGTCGGTGGAGGGTCATCCGGTGAAGCTCATTTCGGTCCCGTGGAAGACGCCTGCTTCGAATGCAACATCTACCCCGGAAGAAAGGACCGAGAAAGAGCCGACATCGATAATCCTGGACACAATGTCAAATCAAGACATGGATGCCGACTACGCTACCTTTCCTATTGCCTGGAAGCGGCTGCAGTTCAGAATCGCAACAGCCAACAATGGCCGCCGAAAGGAGCTGCAGCAGCACTTTGTGGTTAAGCTCAAGGTTATGGCCACATTATCAACTGGTGCCAAGATATCCATCTGCGAGGCCAAGTCGGGCGCGATCATCGTGCGAGGTCGAAGTCCGAGAAACTTTCAACAAAGGAAGGATTTTCCAGTCGGTAATACAGGAGGATCTGGCCGAAAAGGAATGCATCCGCCTCCGTTGACTCGAAATACGACGTCAGATTCAGGCCCTCCGTCAGCCTCGCTGAAGACCGAAACGGCCGACACTACTGCTTTTAGCTTCGATCAACAGGATATGCAAACCCCAACCACGCATGGCGACTGGACGAAGAATCGGAGAGGAGGTTCTCGCACCGCGCTCCCACCTCCCGCCGCTGACGAATCCAGCCCCGCAAACTCAAAATCCCCATCAGCCGGTCCACAGCCTCTCTCCATTACCGACAACGACATGAAACGTCCTCCGCCACGCAAAGCCCTCCGTACTACCAAGTCCGTGACAGCAGCTCTCCCTTCACCTTTCAAACACCCATCCTTTGCCTCCTCCGCCGTCTTCCTCTCCACCAACTCCCAGCACAACCTCCCCGAAGGTCTCGATTCCGCGGACCTGCTCTACGAATACTTTCCTCTCGGTCTCGACGATTGGATGCCCCCAGTGGACGCCGTATACAGGCCGCATGTGGTACATCACGTCAATGCAGGGCTAGGCAGCGGGTTAAAAACAAGGCCGGGCTTGACGGGGAAGAGCAAGAGATATTTCAGCGAGGACCAATCATGAGGAAAAGCAATGGCATAATGGTTCGGATATCCAGGGTTTCAGCGGGTTATGGGAGGCGTCTGGATGGAAAAGAACGGGAAGGGCTGGGTGGGATACACAACCCCGGAAATCTGGGCGGAATGCGCGAGATACCTTTTCGTTTTGCCAAGTTTTTGATCTGTTTGGTATCCATGAAGGATTCTGAATTTATCCACAAAGCGAAGCGCAGCGGGCGATTTTGAGAGCTTTGATTCAAACATTGAATTATTTGATGCTTCACTTTTCCAGAATTTCGGAACCCTGACTCCCAGCGGGACTGGATGTTGTCTCTCATCTCGTCCGTCTCGAGGAAGTGCAGAGCGCGCACATAAGAAATATCATCAGGCAGATACTCATACGGTAGCAGATGGTCATAACGGTAATGGACTTTTTCCCAAACACTAGGATCCGTTTCATCAAATGACACGTCTCTGCATGTCTGTGCACGTGCCTTTATCTCTTTATCTCTTTTCTCTCTTCTCTCTTCGCGCCTGCGGGGAATGGGTTCGTTGGCGTAGGAGGGGGAAAAAAGGTGGCCCGAGGGGGGGGAATAGGGGGAGGGGGAGATTCTGCCTTTTGCATCCCTTTTAAGATCCGGTTTCTGCGCTCCCTGCGCCCCCGCGCGCGTACGTTCTTCTTTGCCATCTTCCCCTATGATTGACTGCTTTCCCTTCTTTCCCCATTGCCCCCTCCCTCCTTTCCCCATTGGGCCCCCCCCCCCTCCTTTCTTTCTTTCTTTCTTTCCCCAATTCCCTCGCGCGATTTTGCTTGGTGCACTCCCCCCCTCACCCTACCCATCTCTTGTTCTCACCTTGCCCCTTCCTTCCTTCCTTCCTTCCTTCCTTCCTTTCATCCGTCTCCCCCTCACCAATCTAACCCACCGATGATATCCTCACGGTTTCTGAAGGTTGGGGCGTTTTTTGGATTTTTTTTGGTGGGGTTTCGTTGTGGGTGAAAGGAGGAGTGGAGGGATGGATGGGGAGGATGGGGAGAGAGGTTTTTGGATCGGGGAATGGGCTTCGAGAATCCGAGTTTTTGGGTTTAGTGTTGATGGGTTTTCCTGGATTTTGTGACCGAGGGTGGGGGGTTTGGCAGGATGCTATCCTCCCCGTCTCCCTCGTCCTTCTTCTTCGTTTACCCCCTCCCCTTTCTTTCTTTCAGCTCTTTACCATACGCCCTCTCCATCCTCATCCCCTTTCTCGAATTCCAAAAACCCTCGCGATCCGCCACATCAGGTGAAACCGATAGTTTTTAAATCAACATAAAACTATTTTCGTCGACGGAGATACATAGATGGAGGGGTTGATATTGAGAAGAAGTAGGAGAGTTTTGAAAGAGGAGAATGATGTATATAGGAGACGGAGTGTGGGATTTTTGGGTTTTTGTTCTGCAGAGGCGCGGATTTATAGCTTTTGAAGGTTTTTTGTTGGAGTTGCGGGAATGAGAGATTGATGTGAGGGATTGATTAGTGAGGTTTGGGGGGGGGAGATGTCGGGAGTTGAGAGGAGAGGTTGTTGGGATATAAAATGAGATTGGTTCTTTGGAATAGGGGAGTTTCGATGAATTACACTTGGTGATCAGAGTGTTACATAAAGCCGGTGAACGTATTTGAGTACAATTCTACCATTTCGTTATTGGTAGATTTTTCTTTCTTTCTTTCTCGTTTCGCTATTTCGCTGCTTTTCAAATATATGACGGGGAAGAGTTCTAGAACATTGGGGGGCGCTTATGATGAGTAGTCAGTTCTTCACATGGTCAGTCTCGAGGGTATAGTTACAAGTTTAGTGATACGCGGGATTTTGATGAAAGAGACAGTTAGTTACGTGGATTTTGGGTGTTATATACAAGTTGATTCCTAGAAAAAAAAGAAAGTCCCATGAATTTTGCTACTTACCCAAACAAGTCCGGTCCAAGACACCCTCCAACTCACAAACTTCCACAGCTTACAAACTCGCCTTCTCCTCCCTCCGCCACCCCGCCTCCTCCGCAATCATCTCCGCCGCCCTCTCCCCGATCCCCAGCACTGTCATCATCGGATTCGCACTCGTCATCACCGGAAACACGCCCGCGTCCGCAATCCTCACCCCCTTCAATCCCCTAACCCTCAGTTTAGGATCCACAACCGCCATTTCGTCTTTGCTCAAGTTCCCCATCTTCGTCGTGCCGGCGGGATGGTAGACTGTATGCGCTACTTTTCTGCCATACTCGCTTAGCGCTTCGTCGGTAGTGACGGATGAGGCGGGGGCAACTTCGCGCTTGAGCCACGATTTGAACGGTTCTTGCTGCGCGACGCGGCGTGCGGCTTTGAGGCCGGCGACGATGGTCGCCGCGTCGTAGCCTTCTGGGTCCGTAAAGTATTTGAAATCCAATGCGGGTTTCACGCTTGGATCGCTGCTAGTGAGGTACAGTTGCCCCTTTGAGCGTGGACGGGGGATGTTGGGCGTCATGCAAAAGGCATCGATGGGGGTGTCGTAGCCTAGGCGGGCGGTGTTGAGACAGAACGGGATTTGGTAGCAGTGCATCATAACATCCGCGGCATCGTCTTCGCCTTTGATGGGTTCGCGCCGGAGGAAGATGCCGGCATCTGAGTCCATGGTCGTTTGGTTCGGGGGAACGGGCCGGTTGAGCTCCCACATGATGATTGTCTCCGGGTGGTCGAGGAGATTGTGACCGACGCCGGGCACGTCTTTGATGACAGGGATGTTGAGGAATAGAAGTTGGTCCCGGGGCCCGATGCCAGAGAGGAGTAAGAGGCGGGGAGTGTCAACGGCGCCGGCGCAGAGGATGGTTTCTTTTTTGGCACGAAGGGTCATGTTGATGCCGGATTGGAAGGTGATGTCCACACCAGTCACGGTGGAGTTTGCGACATTGACGCGGCTCACCCATGTATCTGTGAGGATGGTGAGATTAGGTCTCTTCTCATCGCCCCTGAGTATTGGGTGGATATAGGCTACGCTTGCACTGCTGCGGCGACCATCATCAGGGTTGTATGATACAGAGAAGAAGCCAACTCCAGTCTTCAGGGCTCCTGTATTCTGAATCTCCCTGTTGAAGTCGTGGATCACTGGGATTTCTAAAGCCGTCGAGCAGGATTCTACCCAATCTTTGCACAATTGGTTACGGTGACGCGAGTGAACAGGTTGTACAGTATTACGGAGATTATCCAGGACACGATTGAACGTGTTAAAAGACCAGCCTTCGCAGCCCAAGGACTCCCAGACTTTGCAATCGTATTCGAATGGTTTGAAAGAGATCAACGTATTATGTGAAGAGCATCCACCCAGGACCTTTGCCCGCGAATGACGAATATATGAGTTTCCTAGTAGCTAGTCAATAATGATGTCCTGGCTAAGTTCTAGTTGGTAGTTGGGAATTCTGTCGTCCTGCCGTTGCCAACACTCATGACAACAATGAGCGGCAGTATACAGGTTACCAGGCTGAAACCAAGGTTTTGGAGATATCACTTGCCATTTGGCTGGTCGGTAGTACCATAGTCGTAGTCTAGTTCGCCGCCAAGCAGGTTTAACCAGTCCTTCAGGTTGAGTACCTTGTCATTCAGATAATCACTTGGTCCCGCTTCGATCAGGAGTATTCTCTTATGTGGTAGATATTCGGCCAGCCTGCTGGCAATAACACAGCCTGCTGTTCCACCGCCAACTATGAGGTAGTCAAAGGCATCAGCCTCACGAGATGCCAGCTCAGTTGTTGTCATTTCTGTAGCAGCTGAAACGTATTCTTCCGCCCAAAACCTTCTGATGAAGAGAGAAGAGAGAGAAGGAAGAAAAATTCCAGTAAAGCTAGATACTTTAGCTGCGGGGAAGGAAGCTGCTAGTTAAGGATAATCTTGGAGGAGATCTGGGGGAGTCGATATGTTTTTAGATATCAACCCTAAGGAATGTCAGAATCCTTTGCGGTGAGACCTCCAACTATAAACGTGATACTCTAGAGACTTCTCAGGAAGTTATATACAGTTTCGAGTAAGAAGACTTTGTTGGAACTCTAAGGTACAGTAGAAGCGAGTGGAAGGAATAATCAGAATAGTAGTCAGACGGCGTGACGGGAGCGGTGGAGCATGACCGTCATTGACATTTTCGCTATGAGTACTCGTACGGATTAAAGATTCGCCTCAAGATCGAGTCCAAAACCGAAAGGGGTTGATTTAGCCGATCTGTAAACCCTCGTGAGAAGCTTCCATCGCGAAAAAGCACATACCTATTCCGTACCGAGTACTATATTGTACCTTATTAGTAGTATCTTGTTTTCGACCCATTATCTGTCCGACAGAGGCTTTGTAATAGGGTGAGGCCACATGCTACGAGCAATTTTACGAGGACCAGGACTGCGAGGAAAGCATATTCAGCTGAGTGGACAGCTGCCTGACTCCAGCTGAATAATGACCGACGCTTTCTACCCTCCCCGCCATCTTTATTATGATGGCCAGATTCAGGCGGCAACCTCTAGTTCAATCTTCAGGTCGATAGACCCTTCAACAGCCCAGCCATTGGCAGAAATCCATGCCGCCTCTCAGTCGGACGTCGACTCCGCCGTTACATCTGCTCAAAAGGCATTCCCGTCATGGTCCACCACACCCCCCATTGTTCGATCCCGCATACTGCAGAAAGCCGTTCACATTCTGCGAGAGAGGAACGATGAAATAGCTAGAGTTGAAACACAAGATACAGGGAAGCCCTATTCGGAAACGAGTACAGTAGATATCGTGACTGGGGCCGATGTGCTGGAGTTTTTCGCGAATCTGGTGGGAGGTGGTGGTCTGAATGGGGAAACCATACAGTTGAGGGAAGATGCATGGGTGTACACTAAAAAAGAAGCACTGGGCGTATGTGCCGGTATTGGAGCGTGGAATTACCCGATTCAAATGTATGCTATGTATGTCAAACAACATGGATTGAAGCTGAAGATTGGGGATGTTCAGTGCTCTCTGGAAGTCTGCACCATGTCTGGGTGCCGGAAATACCATGGTATACAAACCAAGTGAATTCACACCTCTCCATGGACAAACACTGGCCGAGATCTATACGGAGGCTGGAGTACCTCCGGGCGTGTTCAATGTTATCAACGGTGCCGGAGATATTGGTGCCTATCTCACATCTCATCCGTCTGTGGCCAAAGTATCGTTTACGGGGCAAGTCTCGACAGGTAAGAAGGTCGCCAGCAGTGCCGCAGCGGGGATGAAATATGTAACCATGGAGCTTGGTGGGAAAAGTCCAGTCATCGTTCTGCCAGATGCCAACTTGGAGAATGCTGTGGATGGTGCTATGATGGCCAACTTCTTTAGCTCCGGGCAGGTTTGTACGAACGGTACCCGGGTCTTCGTTCAGAAGAATATGAAGCAAGACTTTGAAAAGAGACTGTTGGAGAAGATGGAACGTGTCCGTCCCGGGGATCTCATGGACCCGAATACGAACTTTGGTCCTTTGGTATCTGGGGTTCATTACGATAAGGTATTGAGTTACATCAAACACGGCATCGAGATTGATAAAGCAAAGTTACTGTATGGCGGTCTCGAGAAGCCCAAGGCTATCAAGGGGTTGGAGAATGGCTACTGGATCAAGCCTACCATCTTTACAGATTGCGCTGACTCGATGAAAATCATTCAAGAAGAAATCTTTGGCCCTGTGCTGACTATCCTTACTTATGACACGGTCGAGGAAGCTGTCGCTCGAGCCAACACCACATCTATGGGCCTCGCCGCTGGGGTGTTCACCAAAGACTTGAACATGGCTCACCAGGTCGTTGGCAAGCTGGAAGCCGGCATCACGTGGGTCAACACATGGGGCGAGAGCCCGGCAGAGATGAGTGTCGGTGGATGGAAGCAAAGTGGCGTTGGTGTAGAAAACGGTCGAAAGGGACTGGAAGCTTGGGTGAGGAACAAGAGCACGCTGGTTGACATGAGCGGTGTGGTCCCTACGGTGTTCTAGAAATCGAAAGAGAACAACATCCATAGAAAGTAGGTAAGTATGTAGGATTATCAAACCCAACTTTCGGGCTGATCTCGATTACTAACATACTGATCTGTGTATCATCCTGAACTTCTGAAGTTTGCTCCACGTCCGAGATGGCTGAAAAGGAGGGCTGATTGTGGTGTTGCACAGCTCAGCCGTCGGTCCAGGCTTCATTCGGATAAGCCCATTTGTGACGAAGATGAGTTGCGAACTTGCGATGACGTTCAATCACCGAAAGAGATCTACAGTACCTACCTACGTATACGATGGGAAGATGGGACGCTGGGTCCACTGCTACATCAAGCATCAAGCATGCAACGTTACACATGCCTGCCCCCCCCTTCAGCCACTAGTACGGCGGGAAGATGAATTCAAGAAGTATCATCCTTGTCAATCGCCGATAGAGTCACATCTCCCACCAATCGGCTGAGCTTCCTCACTCGAGGGATCCGGCTAGACTGCCGCTGGCTTGCTTAGTCATGATGGATGAAACCTGGAGTACCTTGCTTTTATCTTTCCCAACTCCATGACCACTCCATCAAAGTAAAGTTGAACCCGGGTTTCGGGTCTGGATAACTTGATAAAGTCAATTCCGGATAGGAATTCAATACGGAATACGGAAGAATTAATCATCCAAGCGTTAGACCAATTCAATGGCAGAAAACATTGGTCTGATTCTCTTCCCTAGTTCCATGTCCACGAATTACCGTGGGTCCAGCATAGGTACCGCTTTTAAGGTAAGGGTAAGGTAAGGTAGCTCTCGTGTGGTGGTGCCCTTCAACGGCCTCTAAACGGCCTCTACCTTACTCTATGTACCTTACTCGTACCTCCCTTATGCAATGCAGGCTAGCCCCCGCACATTATCCACTACAACCTTAAGGGTACCTTCCATCAACTCCCTGGAGCACGAGACTCAATCAACTATCATTCATCAAAGAGGGGTGTCCATCATAATAGCCATAACAATAGCCTCGAGTTCGTATTGTTATTCATTGGCCTTGCCATGTGACTGTCACTATCTGACTCCATACACAAGCACGCATTGCTAGATTACCACCATCCTCTTATCTTGCTGCTTTCTTCCTACTCCCGTCAATCTGTAGAGCTCTCCGTTCTTCTTCTTCTTCTTCTAACACTGTCTTGCCCTTTCGCTTGATCAGAAACTTGACGGATAATTCATTCCCTCGGTATGGTGGACATCAGAGATGACAAGGTTGCGAGCACAGCGCAAGACCAGGTGCACCCAGAAACAGTCCCGCGCAGTTCCGGTGTTGCAGAAGAGGATGGCCGTATCTACAACAAGAAGGCTTGGATGTATCGGAGTCGTCGCCTCGGGCCTTTCACCATCCCATGCTATGCATCACCCCCCTTCCAGCTCGCACTGGTCGCGTTCGTTTGCTTCCTCTGCCCGGGCATGTTCAATGCAGTGAACGGTCTTGGCGGTGGAGGCCAATTTGATCAATATGTAGCAGATAATGCCAATGTTGCCGTCTACGCCACCTTCAGCGTTGTCGGTTTCTTCGCGGGCACCTTCGCCAACCGACTCGGCATCAGGCTAACCCTGAGCTTCGGCGGTATCGGCTACTTCCTCTACATCGCCAGCTACCTCAGTTACAACCATAACAAAAACAGCGGGTTTGTCATCTTTGCTGGCGCCCTGTTGGGTGTTTGTGCCGGTTTACTGTGGACCGCTCAAGGCGCAATTATGATGTCGTATCCTGACGAGGCCAACAAGGGTCGGTATATCTCGTGGTTCTGGATGATTTTCAACCTAGGAGGTGTTATTGGAAGTTTGTGAGTGGATCAAGCATTCCGACCGGTAAGACGAGATCGTTGATGACCTGTTGCTCGGCAGGATCCCTCTGGGCCAGAACATCCACTCCAAGTCCGGCGTCGTCACCGACGGCACTTATATCGGCTTCATGATCCTTACCTTTTGCGGCGCTGCGCTGGCGTGGGCCCTTGTCGACGCCCGGCAAGTACAGCGTGCCGATGGATCTCGTGTCGTTTTGATGAAAAACCCGTCGTGGCAGAGCGAACTCCTAGGCTTATGGGAAACACTCAGGACTGATACATGGGTGGTCTTCCTCTTCCCAATGTTCTTTGCTAGTAATTGGTTTTACACGTACCAGTTCAACGACGGTAGGAGTCGATACGGTTACGCTGCTATCCGAACAGCCCTTGTGCTAACCCGTCTTAGTCAACTTGGCCCTCTTCAACATCAGAACCAGATCCCTCAACAGCACTTTATACTGGACCAGTCAGATCTTTGGAGCCGTCATTTTTGGCTATGCTCTTGACATCAAACGTTTTCGACGGAGTACTAGAGCAAAGGCCGCTTGGGGGGCTCTGTTTGTCCTGACAATGGTCATTTGGGGAGGTGGATATGCTTTGCAGAAACAGTACACTCGCGCCGAGAAGGCACCAAAGGACTACGTAAAGGAGGATTGGACCGCGAGCGGATATGTTGGCCCAATGTTTCTCTACATCTTCTATGGCTTCTATGATGGTACGTCAACGTCTCGGAATGTCACCGATCCTGCCAAGACTGACGTGTTTTGTGACTACAGCTGCATGGCAAACAAGCGTGTATTGGTTCATGGGAGCTCTTACGAACAACGGCCGCAAGCTTGCCAATTTCGCCGGTTTCTACAAAGGAATCCAGTCCGCAGGCGCAGCAATCATGTTCCGGATTGATTCACGCAACGCGCCTTACATGAATGAATTCGCGTCTTGCTGGGCCCTCTTGGCGGGCTCCCTCGTGATTGCGGCGCCGTTGATCTGGATGAAGATTCAAGATCATGTGACATTGGAGGAAGATTTGAGATTCTCCGACGAGACGATTGAGGAAGTAGCACCGACCGTTGCGCCGGAAGTAATGCATGAGAAGGCATAGGCTGTCGGGGGAGACTCAACTCGTGTATGGTTGTGCGTTCGGATTGGAGCTGGGTTATTGATTAATTTTCTTGGTGGAGCTTATCACAATGTGATTCTATGCTTGTAGTGCTTCAGGTCCAGTTTAATGAGATTGATTAAACGAATTAGCTGAATCTCTATGCATCGTTTGATACCGGAGACCGTCAGGAACACCATCAGCTGAAGCTTTCCCGATGCACCTCGATGCACCAATGGCCACCTAGTACATGTGTAGACGTATGTTACTATGCACGAGTTGGAAGGGACCTAATGATGTCCAAGGAGCATGAAGCAGTGAGGAATACGAGAAGGAAGTGTGGCCAGGAAGACGCGAGGTCCAACCAATTCAATGTAACGGCAGCACAGATCAAACAATCCATACAGGACACTGTACAGCTCCGGATGATCTACTGTACGTTAGGTAGTCTGAACCTTTTGATTTGCATCTCGTATTGTTTCACTTGATCACCTTGGTCAAGCATCAGCCATAAGCATCCTATCTCTCTCTCTCTCGGGTTCCCCGGCTTGTCCCTGGAGCTCACCCAATCGGTTGGGAAAGCATAGATACTGTAGTTAAGAACCGCTGCAACACATGGCCTCGATGATGGCGTACATGGGGTGTACTCCTCGCCGTAGTAGATACAAGTAGATCATATTCATGGGACAGCCAAGTGTCACCTATCACATCCATTCAGACATCTGGATGACATCTGGATGCACCCCAGGGAACGCACGTTGCGGACGTCGATCGTCCTGAAGGATCATAGTCCACCCGCCGTCAAGCCGAATGGATGGCGGTTGATTGCAAAGAGCTGATTGCCGCTGTTTGATCTCGCCACTGGCCCACTGCTACCCCAACAGTAGCTAGCAGCCAGTACCCATCAATGTCACCCCAACATCCAACCTCTCTGTAATTCCACCACATCCGAACCGCGATCAGCTGCTGCCGTTCTCGGGCGGCAGACACTACCTCCGCATCCCGGGGCTCCTTCTCCTTTCCTGGAGCGGAGGGTATCCGTGAACCCTAGCAGTAGCATCTCCATCGACCTGCGGACACATGGCCCCCCATGTCCTCCTGCATTGCACGTCAGAAAAGGAAGACCTCCAGCTTCAGCATCCACCTTCGCTATCCTGATATAAAAAGGCCCTTTCTAACCATCTACGCATACAACGTCTCACAAGCCACAGTCACGCATCAAAACTGTCAACCGCCTTTACCCCTCCCGCCTCCACCATGCTCATGTGCGGCACGCTCCTCCACGCTCCACATCTACACCAATTGAAGAGTTCGGCCGAAAGCAATGAAGTCGCCATATACCCTCGAAGCATGGAAGACCTGCTGCAAGAGGTGCAGAATCTATTCGAACAGCAATTGAGGGTCGAGTCTCTACTCTCGCTCTCGAAGAAGCTTCAAATCGAGCTCAAGGAACGCCTCGTCTCGAGTCCGCATTGCATGCTACCGTCACACAACTATACACTACCGAATGGGGAAGAGAGTGGGACATACTTGGCGTTAGAGGTGGGGGGCTCAACTTTGCGGGTGGCCACGGTGGAATTGAGTGGGAGAAGCACGGGCACAGAATGCCTGCGGGTCCGGCGCATGGAGTGCTCACCGATCGACTCGCACGTACGGAAACTTCAAGGTCTTTCATTCTTTGACTGGATAGCGGAGAGGATAGCGGAAATGCTGGTCATGGACAAAGAGGCGTATGAGCATATGCTGAACGTTGAACCTTTGCATATGGGGATTGCGTGGTCGTTTCCTATAGAGTTGGTCCTGATTACAGTTGTAGGTGGAAAGCTTGGCTGACAATGATATCAGCCAAACATCAATTAAAAGTGGTAACGTTTTGGGTATGGGGAAGAATTTCATTTGCTCCAGCGCAGTGAAAGGCCATGATCTTGGGGAGATCATCACACAAGCCTGTCAGCGTGCAGTAGGTATTCCAATTACCTGTACCACGATCTATACTAATGCTTTCTAGAACCTCAACATTCGCCTTGATGCCATTATCAATGACTCCTCGGCTGCTCTTTTGTCTCGCGCTTACGTAGACCCCTCGACTCGCCTCGCAGTCATATTTGGAACGGGACTCAACGCTGCAATTCATCTCCCTATTACTTCTCTTAATAAAAGCAAACTGGGCTCACGGATATTACCGGAAAATGGCGAGACGACCCATGTTCTCGTCAATACCGAGCTTAGTATGTTTGGCAAAAGCATTTTTTCAACTACTCGCTGGGACGACCTTTTAAACCGCAACCACATCCTTCCTGACTATCAACCTTTGGAGTATCTTATTTCCGGTGGCTACATGGGAGAAATAGTCCGATTAATTCTGATAGAAGCTACAGAATCAGCAGGCCTTTTTGGCGGCGAATTACCTCCATCGTTACGGACTCCGTATGTGCTAGACACACGAACACTTGCTGCAATAGAGCTTGATACATCTCCTTCTTTGACCAATTCTCGCTTTTTGCTCCAGGACCGCCACCCCTCGGCCAACCTTCCCACCTACTTCGACCTCGATTTCATCCGCCGCACCATCCAAGCCGTCTCCTGCCGCTCCTCCGCCTACTTCACTGCCGGCGTGCATGCTCTCTCATCTCTTCTGAACGACCTTGAAAATCATGATTCCCTGCAAAACCAACTCGATCTCCTCGATCACGTCAGCATCGGGTGTGACGGCAGCGTTATTAATAAATACCCTGGGTTCATGGCCAAGTCCCAGGAAATCATCGACAAGCTTATCGAAATGGACACGAATGGGATGAAGAGGGTTGTGTTGGAGAAAACGGTCGATAGCGCGGTGCTAGGGGCCGGAGTCGCCGTGGCCATGGCCGCGATGACCGCGTGAGCTTTGAATTGCTGTTTCGTTGGTTTTCCGCATTTACTGATATGTCCAAGCGCAACGCATGAGCATCGACTTCTCTCTGCCGAGGGAGCTCCATGGCCCAGCCTCAAGCCGACAGAGTCTGGGTGGCAATGGCTGAGACATCTGCTGGAGCCCTGGTGGAGCGGGTTGCAGAAGCGGGTGCGGAGTGCATGGACGGCGATCTGGAGGGTCAAGACGGATTGAAGGGGTTTTCAGTTGCAGGCATTCATTCGAGAGGGGCTTCTGCCGGCCTAAAGTTTTTGCTACAGGTGGTCAGAGCATCGGATGCGAAACAGGTGCCATTATACGTACAAGGGCAACGGATGGGGTTATAGAGGGCCGAGAAACCTGGGAGGCTAGGAAGGGGTGTCGTGTCAATGCATGGGAACGGGAGAACGGATACAATGGTCTTTCTACACGTAAACTCGGGGAATATGATTGACCGTCGGAAATGCAAACTTCGGATCCATTCAATCAGCACCGTTCAACCAATCTTTGATAAAATCATACTCATACGCACTCCTTCTGTACTCTTCTCTCCCCTTCCTTACTAAACCCCCCAACCCAAACCAAACCAAACCAACCCAACCCAAACCCACCTCCGCTACAGTACTTACCCGCAACACTCCCTCCCAATCTCCCACCTCCCAATCTCCAATCTCCCACCTCCCATCTCGCACCTCACACCTCCCAATCTCCCACCCACTCACTGCACAGTGAAATTTCTAGAAATATCCCTATTGACGTTTTTATAAAAAGAAGGAAAAACCCGAAATGAAACGAAACGGAACGAAACGAAACGAGATGCGCTCAAGTAGCGAGAGATGGATGATGATGAAAGAATTTGTTTGTTATTCTAGAAGATTTGGGGAAGTAGTAGTAGAGGGAGGAAGGGAGGGAGGGAGGAAGGGAGGAAGGAGAGGAAGGGAGGAAGGGAGGAAGGGAGGAAGGGAGGAAGGAGAGGAAGGGAGGAAGGGAGGAAGGGAGGAAGGGAGGAAGGGAGGGAGGGAGGAAGGGAGGAAGGGAGGAAGGGAGGAAGGGGGGAAGAGAGGAAGAGAAGAAGGGAAGAAGGGAGGAAGAAGAAGAAGGAGAAGAAGGGAAGAAGAGAAAGGAAGAGGGAAAGCAAAAGAAGAAGAAGAAGAAGAAGAAGAAGAAGAAGAAGAAGAATATAAAAAAAGGAAGGGTTGGGGAGGGTTGGGGAGTAAGGGGGGTAGTGAACAAAACAACCTACAGCACAAGTACCATCCCCATAACCCATAACCCCACAACCTCGAAGATGAAAAGCGAAAACTAAACATACGTAACAACGAACCACGACAGCACAGTACGCGTACAGTAGTGAAAGTTTGAGTATTATTGCAATGCAATGCAGAAATTCAAATAGCTATGCCGTACTAGTGATGCTATGGAAAAGCTCTTACTGGCTGCGGATGTGTATGTGTGTATGTATGTATGGATGGATGGATGGATGTGTGTATGTATGTATGTATGTATGTATGTATGTACGCGTGCGTGTAGAGAGAGAGAGAGATACTGGTGTATGTATGTATGTATGTATGTATAGTAGCATTTATGTATGTACGGTACAGTACAGTATACCAGAGTTGCGGTTTGGTGATTCGGGTAATGCTCGGGGTACAGTATCAAAGGGCGCAAAAGGGATGAGAGGTCGACTGTGGGGATGTTGTGGTTAAGGTCGTGGATGAGGGGATTGGGCTGGGCTGGGCTGGGCTATGATGGTGGTGGGTTGGACGGTAGGGGTATGGATGGGATTGGGATGGGGGGTGAGGGGTTTGAGAAATCAATCTGATCACACGCTCGTTCTGTTGGGGGTGTGATTCGGAGACTATTTTTTGATGTGATGGGCTAGGTATGGTTAGCTGCCTGTAATTCAGCTAGGGAGTCCTCGACCGTTGGGGCGGATGCGGAACCGTGCAGGAGCTGCTCGAGGGCTGTACGTCGGCGGTGGGAGAGGTGGGAGGACTGGAGGGGGGAGGGGGAGTTAGTTGGGGTTTTTGGGGGGGAGGAGGTCGATGGGGGGTTTGAGATGGGAGATGGAGATTGTGAAGAGAGAGGTGGAAATGTCATGGTTTTGAGAGGCAATGGAGATTTAAGATTCCGAATAGCGGAATTTATACTTGGACTTGTGATTATGGGGGTAACATCCCAACAGACGGTGATAGAGGCAGAAAGTGATGAAGCAACAAGGAAGCTGGATAAGTGGAGAAGAAGAGTGTGCTTACCGAATTCTTCAGCAGTTCGCTAACAAGTACCAATGCATTCTCCCCATCCTTTGTATCCATATCTTTCTCTGTCCGTGGCATGACCTCAGAAGTGTCCGCTCCTGTGATCGAGATCGCACTACCAGGTACAGCAGACAGCGGGCTTGTTGTACCAGCTCCCCTAGACCCTATTACTTCAATAACAGCTTTAGAAAACTCGACATCACTCAGAAGATTTATGATGGCATCACTTCCCTCCGACCGCGCCATAAGAGCCAAGGCGAACCATCCTTCCGATCTAACAACCGGCCAGCGAGATTGTGTAACCATGGCTTCTAGTGCTTTTGCTAGGCCTACGGCCATGCAATGCAAGCGAGGTAGGACAAGCTCTACGATGTCAGGGAAATACTGTATAGAGGCTGGAGACCGAACGCATCGCCAAACAGCAGCCACGATCCGGGAAATCTCAAACTTGATCGACAAATTGTCGGTCTTGTTGAAAAGTGTGAGAAGCTGAGCGATGTAGCTGTCCCCGTCGGCAGCGGCATTTTCGGCCACCCCAAGAGGCATGAGAAGACGTTGGATGTTGGACAGGGAACCATTGACTAATTGACGAACCACGCGAATTGCAGCATACTGCAATTGAGGCCTTGAACTTGACGACCACATCTTCGAAAGAGGTTCTAGAATGCCGGATCCAGCAATCGTCCCCTTGTTCTCATCCCCCAATGCGAGATTCTTGAGAAACCCAAGCGCAGCATGAAGTAGCTGAAGATCATCGCTCTTCTCTAAAATTGCAATCAGCAGCTCATGCAGGCCGAGCTCATGAATCATCTCTTTGCATACATCATCCGATCGCGCAAGGTTCCCAAGCATCAAGCACGCGCATAGCTGGCTAGATGGCTCAGGTAGAGAGAGCCAATTGCAGAGCGTCTTGACCATAATTGAGTTCAAAGGGTAATTCTCCGCAAATTCTGATGTTGCGGAGACATCGGAGAGACTGATAATCAAGGCGTCACGAGCTACGGAGAGCTGATCCTCGTCCTCTGGCTCTTGAGGAATACGTTCAGGGAGTGTCGCTGCCAAAGACATGGCATGAAAAGCACTCGACGATGCCGAGCGAGCCACCAAATCCAGAACATCTGCAACCAAGTTTCGAGTGACCAAGAGTTTTTGGTGTCGGCCATCTTTCAGGTGTGCCACCACAGCGCGGACTAGCGAAGCAAATACTTCGACCGAAATTTCGCGGTCAGATGCTTCCGTTAGCAAAACTTCAACCTCGTTATCTGCACATTGGCCAACATCGACTGCGCGATATGGGTCAGTAGCAGATATAGCGGGTGTCAAATATCTCAAGACTTGCATTCTCCGTTAGTGGCGATGTCCAACAGTTCGCAGATACCAGGCAGGAGACCACCAATATCTTCTTGTTGGTCTTGAAATGTAAGCAATAAGCTGATCAATGGTGCACAGAGACCAAGTTTTCTCGCATACTCTTGTGCGGGCTCTGTATGACCATGAGCTTTCGTAGTTACATAGAACTAGAAGGGTCAGATTCCCACCATAATCTGCGACTATGTTGTTCAGTACAGGAATTACAAGCCATGGTTCAGTCTGTAGCTGTGATATAACGAAAGGTAGTATGTTCCTGGCAATAACTCGGTCTCTATTCGCATCTAAAAGAGCAAGCATTAACAAAAGAGTGCATAGGCAGATATATCATCGAACCTGTATCAATACATGTATTGCCAATAATTCGCAGAGATTGCTTGGCCAGGTCATCATCAATGCCAGGAGAGGCAATAATGTTCATGGCAACGTCTAGAATTCCAGATTCACCAAAAGGAAGCCGCCAACCCTCTGCTATGCCATCAGTATGAAGGACTTCTAACCCTTGCTTCTTTGATAAGTCTGCTCACCATCTTTGCTTCCATCCGCAATAACCCTCGCAGCAGCGACTAGATCTTTTGATCTGTTCAGCCTTAGTCGGTCGAAAGTGGTCTCGATTAACCTCAGACCCTCAAGGTCCGCATATTCCCGTTTTCCAAATGTAGCACGCCATCGAACAAAACCCAATTCGACAGCAGGTTCTGTCATCATGAGGCATGTTGAAGGATTTGGAGTTGACAGAATGTCTAACGAACCGCCGCTGAAGGCAGTAATTGCCGATCACATGATTCAGGACAACTTACGGTAACCGAGAACGCAATTCTCGACGTGGACTCAGATATTATTATCCTCGCCCTACCCTCCATGTTCAGGAGCACACCCACCAGTCTAGCGGCCCAAGACCCCTGAGTAAGCAATTGGGATACTTTGGGGATAGATCAAAGTCTTCTGCGCAAGCTGATCGAATCCGCCATGACTCGAGCCCAGCAAACAATCTCTTTAGGACTCCTGGCGTCCTCAGTAAGTCTCAAACTTCCTTGAATACGCACAACACATTTCGAGCATACTAACGCCTAGATGCAGCTGTACCTTGCCTGCTTCCTTCAACTGATACCCTTTGAAGCCAAGGTTCAAGACGAGATCATACCAGTTGTACGTTTCCACAAGTCGTCTAAGGAAACCTCTCACGGCAGCCCCAAATCTATAGATACATACTGACAGGCACTTTCAAATAGCTTCCTTTCTGGGTCCTCGTGTCCTTTGGCTCATACCTATTGTTCAAGCTCGGGTTCGGCGTATTCACATTCAACGATGTTCCAGATGCGCACAAGGAGTTGATGGGGGAGATCGAGATAGCAAGGAAGGAGCTCAAGAGCAAAGGCATAGATGTTGACTGATTGCTATATTATACCCAATTTGTTCTATGTCTTCTATATTGTCTAAATTCAAGAGACTTCCATTGATCAGATATATGTTCAATATCCCTGGTACCGTATGTACGGGTACAGAGAAGGACCTCTTACCATCCCCTTTTCTGTCGCCATCTGTCGGCTAGATGGTATATTGATGTTTGTGATTCCATCTGCGAATCTCTAACGCCCCTCATGTCCTCTTGTTGGTGGCTCCAAACTCTGATTAGCCAGTGCGGCTAGAAAATGCTGTGCCATTGGACTGTCGAATTCAGCATAGCTAACCGTTGGAAGACCGATCTCGCCAGTTCTTGACCACCACCTCTTGCAATCGTCGGTTATCAATGTGTCCCAACTTGGCTCATCCGCTCGTAATGGCGGTTGCTAGTTCTAATGCTGTAGTTCCCTAATCCCTTCTTATCCTGTTCTTGCCGCTGCGGATCTAGTAGACCTCGCCCAAACCTCCAAGACTATAAACATCCACCTCAGCCATTCTCTCCTCTCCTCTCCTTTAATCTCTTTTCCGTAGCCATAAACTCCCTAATTCCCACAGGCACCCCCTTAAATAAGCCCTCATCCGTCAAATCCACTCCGTCAAATCCTTGTTCCATCCCATCCAGATCCCCCACGGCTGTTTGCTTCCCCCCACCAGCACCAACCCTCCTCCCCCTCTCTCCTTCGCTACCCGCCGTAACCCTCATTGTCCCCTTCGCCTCCCTTTCTTTCCTCCTACTCGCCCACTCCTCCACCTCCTCCCGATATACATCCCACACACAGTTCACACACCCGCTCATACAGCAATTGTCCGGTTCCTGTGGCCTTTCCGCACTCTCGGCCGCTCGCAGAATCTTATCCCGACGTTCGGCGGGGCCAGCGAGGCGAGAGCCGAAGACGATTTTTGGGTCCGGAGGGGGGTTATGATTGGGGCGGGCGGTTTTGGGATTGCGGTCTTGCTGTGAAGGAGAGGTGGATGGTGGTGTATGGGCGGTGGGGGCTTTTGGGGAAGGAGATGCGGTGGGTAGTGGGGAGGAGAGGAGGAGAGAGTAGTAGTCGTCTGGGGGTGGATTCGGGGGAGGCGGTTTTTGGCGCAAGGAGAGGGGTGGGCTGTGGTGGAGGGTGCGGAGGGGAATAAGCGCGACGGAGCGGAGGGGTGCGTGAAGTCGTGGGGGCATATGAGAGATGCTTTGAGGATCTGGTTGGGGTTATGAGAATATCATGTTGAGTTGGCAGTTGAGCATTTGTTTGCAAATTGCAGGCAATTGCTCTTCTGTATGATGTCATCTCTGGAATGGTTCTGATATTTCAATTGATATACAAAAATGATTTTTAAGGCCACGTAACCATATACTTCTAATCTATAGAGTCATCGTAATATCTAGAGTTATTCCTATTTACATCCGAAATTTAAAACCCTGAATACAACTCCATACACCTTATCAAAGTTATTCAGGCACGGGCAACCCGAAAACAACACATGGACACCATCGGGTTATAGTTCGAATAAAATCTGCAATAGTGATCAAGACCAAATACTCCACATCATACAGTACCAAGATATAACGGGTTTCAAAGCTCAGTAGATGCCTGGGAGAAGTCGATACGGTACTCGCTTCTTGATCTCCAGCCACGACTCGCCGTACTATTCATTTCCAAGTGCAGAGATTAGCAAAGCCCACTAACAACAATCATATATGCAAGGATCGAGCGCATCTAGTAGTTGAGCTAGGCTTACGTTTTTGGTGCAATACTCGTCCATGACAGGTATAGCCCTAGAAGTGAAGTCATAGAAGAACAACGCCCCTATAGCGAGGCCCCACGGCCAGCCGGCAGCGGTCATAGCATAACCACTACGCCAGAGAGTGTAGCCGCCATAGTTGATGTTCGTTGCCAAGGACCAGAGACCGCCGCCATACGGTTTTCCCTTATTCTCTGGCTTACTCTTAAAGACCTTGCGTTGTATTTCGGAGTACAACTCAATAGCTATACCAAGGATGTACAAGCCAGCGCCTGCGGCTAGAGTTGGTGAAGACGATACAACATTCACAATGGAAGCGGTTGGGGACGTGAGTGTTGGGCCAGCTGAGCTAACAACCCAAAGAGAGAGCAGCGTGTTTGTGGAGTTAAGAACCGTATTGATAAGAGATATGGCCGTGGCTGTACCTGGGAGCATCTCTTGTTCCGAGATAAGAAGAAGATTTATGAGCTGCTTGACAGTACTGCCCAGAGCCATCGCGGAAACGACCGTGGCATATGGCGTGAGACCAAGGATGCCATTACCAGCAATTGTAGAAGACTGTAGAGCACGTCCCCCCAGCGATTCGATTAGACTGGCTCCCCATCCTCGCTGGAGTATACTGTACTGCAAGGCGACATCAGCGGAGCGCAAGCCGACAAAAATTGAGGTCCCGATGGGTGAGGCTATTGGTAATTTCAGTGTCAGCATTGCCTTGTTGGGTCATAGAATTGAGCTTCGTGATGCGTCAAGATAAAGGGGAACAAAGGCTCGAGATGCACCCGAAGAATTTCTCAAGATTATGGCTCGAAAGAAGGGAGAACACTCTAAGAATACGTACGGGCCTTCTTCCTGGAGGCGACGGACCAGTCCTTTGGTTTGTCCGGGTTGCTACTCATGGTTGGCCGTCGATAGTTAGAACAGATGGAGATTGGAGGCGCAACGAACTCTTATATATTACTCTCTTCTAGAGCGGAGAGGAATTCCTCCGAGTCCTCAGCAACTATTCTATGTCCGGGGACGGTCCGAGCTTCGGGGTCCGCTTGGCGCGCGGCAACCTTCTGGACAATTAAGGTAACGAGTGCGACGAAAACTCCACATTGGTGCTCGTAGTTCTTGTCACTATCATGTAGCTGAAGGCATGTAAAGTCAGTTCTATTGCGAACAGGATGTCATCGACCGCAACCTCTTACAGTCTGCTTGTATTTACGTGCGATTGGTTCGAATTCGTCACCCAATTACGTCCTCGGTATCTAACGGTAATGGTAGCAAGGGAAACTTGAAGTATGGTAGGAAAAGAGGAAACTGACGGGAAGTAGAGTAGTTTGGCACAAGTGATATCGGAGAATTGCTGCTCGGCTGTAGTACACTCGAAATCGAGCTCCTACACATTGAATGTGGATGCGATTCTCCAAGGATATGGCTTGGTTTGCCATTCAGCAAACAGAAAAGCAAACAGCTATCCGTAGCCCGGGCTACGGATATCTGACCAGCGCCCGACTGTTACCTCCCAACGTCTACCTAAGCCTGCACACACTGTTTTCAGTGGATTCACTGCCCTAGAGATGCAAGAAAAGATCCTTACTAGTAGCTTTCTGCAAAACAATAATCCCAATGACCAGGTACTCGTTGAGCCTGGGCCATACCTAGGGTACGAATAAAACCGTCTTTTCTACAAAAGACGTGTTTAAAACCTCCTAGCGGCTTTTTTGCTTCGTTTTATTGGTTTTTAATTATGTAAGCTGGGTAAGGATTATAGTAGGGAGATTCATCTTGCTGTTGACCGATGACCTCGCTGTCGCCAGTACTAACCTGCTTGCAGGTTCCTTCCTACCTACCTTCTACCTCCTATCTTCAGCAATGTCTTCGCAACGTGACGGTAGGCCTTTAAATCAGCTCGTCGCCGATAACTTTCAGAAGATAATCATATCTGAAACTATTGCAGAAGAAAATTGCTATGATCAGGCTAAATCCTTCGAGCGAGAACATTCTCAACGAGTATTTGAATAGCGTCATCGACGGGCAGGTGCTTTTGGAGCTTCCTTTACATGGTGAAGGGGTCGATCTGCAGGCCAATTAACCCTCTATAAGTTGCTACTATAAATATAAACCACCCCTGTGTTTAAAACATCCTTCAAGAAACGAGTTTAAAACACGTCTTGAGCTAGCCTAAAGAAGGTAGTCAAAAAACATGTTTAAAACATATTCGTGCCCTAGCCATACCTGCACGATCATGTATGGATCGCTATCTGATTCCGATGATGAATCTTGGATGTCCAACCAGATCTAGATCCGTTATCGTAGCATAACATGAAGTGCATACTCGTACAGCGTTAACACGGTAACAGGTAACGAAGACTCTTTCAATGCCTCGATCGCACGTGTTGCTTGGTGATATTCCATATTGGGTATTAAAATCACACACCTTACCCATTCCGCCTTAGATAACGCGACAGTTGAACCACTCTTCTGACTGCCAGAACCCTCAAAGTTGCTCATATCATATGCGTCTGGGACGAAGGAACGCTCGGTCTACAGCCTGACGCAAAGTCTGGTTGGACGGGGCGTCTGTGGGCTTTTCCATTGCCGTGACTCAAAATCTGATTGGACGGGGTGTCTGTTTGCAGCATCCATAGCCGTGCATACCGTGGCTTCAAAGTACATTTTGCGCGAAAACATGCCTTGTTTATCTGATTGAGATCACTCTAGCATGTCCAAAGCCATGTCCAAAGCCATGTCACAATAATGTCATGCAGATAGGTGTTCTGAATATGTTTGTCTGAAATACTTCCCTTCTCTCCGTTGTGGTGTTACTTCTGTCAACAATGGCAGTCACGAAGATGAGGGCCTATGCAATTGCTGCTCTGTTCTTAGTGATTGCGGTGCCTTTTACGTTGCTGCATCTTGTTAACGGATTGTCTCGAGTCTTGGGCCCATCAGAAGTCCTGTGGAAGGATGAGTACACAGATGGTCTTCATCCAATTGGCAATGAAACATTGGGTGTAAGCAACTTTAGCAACATCTGGTCTCATCCTGAGCGCTGACTCTTTCCTAGTTCGAGCAGATCTTCGTCTTGAATTTACCAGAGCGTTCCGACAAACGAGATGCATTGTCACTTGCTGCATCGGCATCTGGGATCAAGCTCAACTACCTCGATGGCGTCAGAGGAGAAAACGTCCCAAACAAAGCTTTGCCTGTCAACCAAGAGGGTCGACAATTGACCGAGGCACAAATTGGGTCATGGAGGAGTCATATGAATGCTATTCGAACGTGAGTAGGCCCTTAGATACCTTGTATAATGTGTGGCAGAGGGCTAACATGAAAGCTTTCGTACAGTGTTGTGGAAAACGGTCTCTCATCCGCCTTGATACTCGAAGATGATATGGATTGGGATGTCCGGCTTAAGACCCAATTGATGGATTTTGCCAGAGGCAGCCGTTACCTTCTCAACATGACCGAGTCCACAAAAACCCATTCCCCTTATGGCGACGGATGGGATGTGTTGTGGGTTGGCCTTTGTCTCGACGGACTCGCAAAAGATGATCCTCGACTCTACATCATCCACGATGATCCTAGTGTGCCGAATTTTGCAAACTTACAAGCTTCCCGAGAGCCACACCTTACGGAATTCGGCGAGCATTCGCGGCTCGTCCACATGGCTGGCGCTCCAATTTGCAGTTTCGCATACGCAGTGAGCCACAAAGGAGCCCAAAAGCTTTTGTATGGCCTTTCGGTTAAAGAGTTGCGAGGAATCTTCGATAACGCGCTGAGTTGGTGGTGCACCGATCACTCGCAAGATGCTCGATGCATAGTTGCCCAACCGACTTATTTCTTCCATCATCGTCCCGCCGGCAAGGCGAACAAGGCGAGCGACATACAAGACTATGGAGACGTCACCCACGAAAAGGGACATACTCAGAATATAAGGTGGAGCGTAAAAGTCAATGTGGAAAAGCTTATACTCAACCAGTCGGACTTTGAAGACTCGTATCCTGACGACCAGGTTATGGAGGAGTAGGACTCGAAACCTAGCCTACTGTCATCGCAAGACTGTGGATTACGGTATACACAGGAAGTGGTGGATCGAGTTATATCATCGACGAGTCCCTTGCCAAGGATTACGGTCTAGACTTATATGAGGTAAAATGCGGAACTTGGACAGCTCTGAATGCTTCCATGGCAGACATCAATAAGGCCTACTGGTGTATGGGAGAGAATCGAAGTCGGAAAATGCTGCGCCCAAGACCTATTTGCTCACCTGACCTACCATGCAAACTGGCTTCCAACACCCTTACCTAGTTATCAACGATATTAGATGGAAAACTTGTTCCAAATCGAGACCGAATACAATCAGAATAGAGAAAATGGTATTCGATTAGCGTCTCACCTGCCTCGTAGAAGTATTTAAATCAAAACGTTACCTGGTAGTCAGTTGTCATCTCACGATTCAAGTGCACATCCAAGAGAATTAGAAGTCTGGTCAAAGGTTGTTGTTCTACCTCCTGGCGAACCTAGGAATAATGCACTCAGACGAAAGATACATAGTAGATTTAGCTAGGTAGCTCTGTGTAACTGAGTGGCAGTTGTCGAACATCACCGTTTTCAGTACATTGGCACCTCGTGCTGCCCATCGAAGCTTTGGGTTTATAACTGCATACAGTGGGAAGTTCATCACACATCTCAATTAACAAGCTTGCTAGCGAATTGGCCCTGGGATGGCCTGTTCGACCATGGTAGAAATAACGAGCAATAGAAGTGCTCAGCGGGACGCGCCCAAGTTTAGGGCTTCGCTATTCGGTTGAACTGATACCGAATCAGCATGTCGCCAAGTCACGTCCCTCGGTCCACCAATCCATGAAACCGGCGACAGTGCGTTGGGGAGCATAAAATAAGTGCAATGCGCCGATGTTATCTTGTTACCAAAATATCCTAAACTAGTACAAATGTGATGCTCTTGCGGTCATTAGCCAGAGATGGAATCCCCCTCGCCCAAGCGTCGGAAGACTTCACCATCCACTTCTCTTGGAGTTGACGCGAGCAATACGCAAATCCGATCTCCAAGTCGCGGAAGCGATCCTTCAACGCCGTTCCGGGCCTCGTACTTGTCGCCTACCAAAGCCAGTCTTGCGCGCTTCCATCCAAATCTCTTACCCTCATCAAGTACCGCTGCGACTAAACGGCCAAGCTCTCGCGGTAGCCAAGGTCCTGACCTCAGTCGGTCCTCCGCAGTCGGTGGCGCACAAAGCCTGATTGGTGGTATACATACTATTACGCGCCCAGTAACACCATCGAGAGAAACAACGCCACCAGTATCGGACTCTACTGGCGGAGTAAATGGAGGATCACCAGTGCGGAACATCCAGTCCGTAAGCGGAGGGCTGTCCGCAGCGCCGAGAAGGAGATCGAGGACGCCTGGCCGGTACGCTTCTCCGTCGAATCGTGTTCCTTACGACCCGCGGGCATCTCCACCGCAAGCGGCAACAGAAACAGACCCAGCGCAGGGCACTGCCAATGAACTGGTGGAACAGGATCAAACACCTCACTTGGCCGTGGAGCCAGACCTTACAGCAGAAGGGGGAGGGCCCCCGGGCGTATTCCGGGAAGAAGACTTTGAGCTGCCTACAATACCTAGGCCACTTGGAAATAATGTCAATCCCGGAATTAGACGTGATGTGGATGCGGAGCCAAGACTACCGTCTACGCCGACACAGCTAGGACTCGAGCCTCCACCTGAGCCGCCAAACGGCCTTTTGCTGAGCAGTCCTAGTAAGAGGCCGAAAAGAAGGACACGTACCAGTGCGAAATCTTCGCCGTTAAAACCTAGAACCTCTGCCACAACAGAGACAGCTGTTGATAGTCAGGAACAGTCGAGGCTAGGTCCACGGACTTACTATAGCCACATACAGCAGGCTACACCGAATAACGAGGATGCCAACTCCAACACCAGTCAACATACAAAGCCTGAATCTCTAGCACAGCGTCTTTCTCTCTTTCTTCCTTTCTCCAAACGCCCGGCTCCTCCTGTACCAAGACCACCAACACCGCCTCTGCTCGTGCTAGACGCGCTGCCCGATCCGTCGCATTCTGCACTCGATACCGTCACCGCTACCGAAGATAGCGTTGAAAGTCCTCCATCCGATAATCCTCATCTACGCCGCAAAGAGATTACCTTCACCTCACCTCAGAAGCTTCTCGTAGTCAAAGTCCAGGTCACTGTCAACTTAACCACGAGAGAGACAACCGATATCACCTTGTCCAGCATAAACCCATGGGCTGCTTCCGAGTTAGGTACATGGTTACGGAAGCCTTTTGATGGTAGAGATCTAGCTGCTGTCAGAGACGCCATTAATCGCTACTGGAAACTGTCCGAAATTAGAGCCAAATGCTGGTTTCAGTGTGGGCAGAAATTTGGGAACCTTCTTACCGATTCAGCATCCCTGGATATACATGATGCTACGAAGTCCAAAAACACCACAAGCAATAGACCCAAAGGCCGTCGAAAACCCACCGACCCAACTGACCCCTCCACCCCCTCACCACCCTCACCACCTCTAACAAACCCTCCTCCACCAACCCCCCACCAACCCCTCCACCATCACTTCGGCCGCTCCTCCCTCCTCCTCTCCCAACCCCCCATCTCCCTCCTCATCTCCTGGCGCCTAGCCTTCGACGCAACCGGCAAGCTCGAAAGCCACATCTCAGCCCACGCCGCGTTCCCAAACTCATGGATGCAGGCCGAAGGAGGCGGCGAGCTGGCAAGGGTGGGGGAAGCGTTTGATGGGCTGTTGAGAGGAGGGAAGGGCGTTTTTGAGGCGGTGGAGGTGGTCGTGGGGGTGGTGTTTAGGGTGTGAGGGACCGGGGTTTGCGGAAGGGTGGCTGGTGGGTAGGTAGTCTGGTTCTAAGGGATATGAGCGGGATTATAGTTGATTTAGGGGGCCTGAGTGGATGACGGTTGGATATAGGGAGAGCATCTACTCTATCCATGTTCATATAAAATTCTTCCCTTCCCCCGCAAGTGACCACAATATTTCTCCACCACAACTATAACGCCATGACACCTACCAACTAGCTACATACTCTCTTCGTACTAAAAGCCACGCCCATTCGCGCAAACACGAAACCTATCCCTTCCAATAACGCCAGACGCGGACTCCGCAGCACAGCCAAAGCCGCGATTGAGCTTTGTCGAAATTAGATATGTATCGCCCTCAACCGTCCCTACACCATCCCCCTCTGTCTTACTGCAGCCCCTATAAATCCTTCGGCATGAGACGCGCGGGTGCGTTGGCTAGGGGATCGGGTTCCAGAAAAGCCGTTCGAGGTGGGTGGGCTTGGTTGTGGCAGAGACGTGCGAGACATTTCCGAGGAGTCGTTTAAAGCGAACTGGAAGGTAGATTTCGCCCCAAAGACGTACCCACACTCCCCGCCATCGCTGCAAGTTCTTGATGATCCGAGACTCTCACTTCCCAGATCCGGACTCCGCACACTGAAATCTCCGTTACGCATCTGAACCGCCGGACCCTTTTGGTATCATCGCTTTTTGAAATCGCTGTGAGCGTGGGGGTTGGTTTTGGTTGATGGTGCTGCAGACCTGTTGTCAAGGTTTGAGGTGAAAGGAATGGATGGGGAAGTGGGAGGGTGATGGTGGGGGGGAGGATGGAGATGAGAAGATAGGAGGGTGGGGATGGAGAAGAGAGAGTAGATCTAGAAACGGGAGGGGTGGATAAGGCGGACTGGTGGGGTTTTGGGTGGTTTCTGCTTTGGCGGGAGATGGTTAATGGTTATCCTTGGGAGATGTGATATATTAAATCATCCAGGCGGTCTGAAAGGGAATAGGGTTCTGCGGGAGGGATTGACCGCTGGGCCTTCGCACTTCGCATATGTTCCCATAGAACTTCGAACCGTGAGCAACAAGGCGTGTAAGCGGAAACTTGGATAGCCCTGCAAGTGCACCGAATTCTTCGCTCTACCCGTTTTCTCAAGTAGCCTAGCTCGTAACATGCGAAATAGAACCCCCACACTACTTCTTCGCCGCCGTCGCCTCCTCGGCCTTTGTCTTCGCTCTCTTCTCCCTCACCCCAACCAACCTCGCGTCACTCCTCGCGTCTCTAAGCGTCCTATACGCGTCCTTTGTTCCCTCTGGCATCTCACTCTTCTTTACCTCCCCAATTGCCGACTCCTTGGCCGAGTCAGCCACTGGCATGTGCTTCTTCATGAGACTGCCCTCCTTGTGATGTTTCTCAATGTCTTCTTTAGAGGTGTCCATTTTCTTGTGCTGGCCAGCCTTGCGGGGGAAGAGGATGAGACGCTCGCGGTAGGCCTTGAGACGGGCGACGTTTGTGGCGAGAGATTCTTGTGAGAGATTGGCGCGGCGGGGGTCAACGGAAATGCCAATGGTCGGGGCGAGGGTGCGGGGGATGCCAGCTTCCTAGACGGGGAAATCGGTATTAGCTGCTGTGACGCTACACATCTACCGTGCCATAGACGTCATCTCGGGGATCATCTACCTTCAATTCCGCGAGAGAGAAGCCACGGCCTGCTCGTACGCGGCGGTTGTATTTGATTGATGGGCAGCGGACTACCGGGCGGAGTTTGTCGACGGGACGGGGAGCGACGGCTGCAGCTTTGGTGAGGCGTGCATTTCGGCGGCGCGATTTGCGTCCAGGCTACAGAAAATGTTTAGCGGTCGTTCTCTCCAACCTCGAGTTGGCGGAGGGGAGGTTTGTGTAAGGTCTTTGGGTAATTGGATTTGGATTACCTGGTCGAAGTGCGTTCGAACACGACGCTGCCAGTCCTTGCGGAAATCTGTATACTGGTAAGTCTGCCGTAGCTGATGATTATCTGAGGTTTCGCTCACGGTTATGTTGGATTTGTTGGTTGTGCTTGATCGTCTAGAGCAGCGGCGCATTAGTAGATGTCCCAAGAATAATTCATAATGTATATCTATATCTCAAAGCAAATACAGGGTTGGTAACGTACCATTATGGCTGATGGCGACCAAGTCGATGTCGTTGTCGTGATTCGCAAGGCCGGTGATATTGAATCGCGAATTTCGCTAAGCAGATTTAGTGTGTGGATACTCGACTAGCTCAGCCCTAGTCCATTCGCTTAAGGGTAAGTTGCTCTACCTTACCTACTCATTCTCTGCTCAAACAGCTTGTTATGTTTCGTTATGTGATAAGTCTTGAAAGCGTTGAATGAAAGCGTTTGTCTGCCAGACGACGCTGCCTTTTATGTCATGCTTTCCTACCTTCGTATCTACATTCTCACAAGGAATTGTGAGTGATATTATGTTTTTCGCATTACGGATTACATGACAGAAGAAGCCAGACTGCCGCACGAAGCTTGCCGGGAAAGTAATGCTTCGCTCAACGACTTCAATGGCCATACATAATATAGAAGAAACTTGAGGAAAGACTGGCCGTTCTTATTGATGTTGTTGATAATATTTAGAAACACCCAGGGGTGATGGGGAAGGAAGAGAAGAGCGCCCTTATTTGACGAATGAGCTTATGATTCAAGAGAGGCTTTCAGATAGACCGAATTCTCAATGCTCAACAGAATACATTTTTCGTTCGATTGAAGGCAAGGACATCCTTGTTCAATCGCTTGCCAGTCTATCAGTAATCGTTTTATGCGTTACGCGGCAAAGTCAAAGGCACCACAATTCACGAGAAGCAAATCCAATCTACTGCAAAAGGCAGACTGACTGGCGCGCTTGCCTTGTGCAGACCTCGCCCTGATTATGGCAAGAATGGAACATGTTACATATATTGATTGACAGATCATGAGTCCTAGTCTCCCCCTGTAACAGAGATTGCACGTACAAAACCCATTCGTCAGCCTTGAGATAAGTTCAGGTTTGAGAGCGTCGTAACCTTTGCCCGTCAACTTGTTTTCAAGAGACTTTGAAAACGTTGTTCGTAAAAGATCGCAAGAGGGGGTTAAGTATGTTTCAACATGCCAGACAAAGTATCACGCCACTGACATAACTCGCAGTCATCAATATCCCTGATGTATAGAGACCTTAGGTGTCAGCACCACCTCGTCCAAGAAAGATACTATAAGAGACTAGACATTCCAGGTCTCACCCCGGCTGGCTTCAAAAGTTGGGTTACGCTCCTCATCCGAGCACATCCCGAAAAAGATACGCAAGTCTTCACGAAGCCGATTTGGAAATACCGACCAGCATTCAAGACGATACGAAAGAGGGTTCCCAAAGGAAATATCAAGACGATTGTTCCAAGACACAAGGGTCGCAGAATTCGTGACCCCATTGAAGACTCTACCTCAGAGCATGCAGCGGCCGAACTTCCTCGACGCTCGAGCCAAGAAGAGCCCCGGCCTTATCACAGCTCTCCAATCCCCTGTTATAAGGCGAATCGATTTGACAAAAGTGTATAGTTTTCCACCGAAAGAGTGACGCTTCGTCCACATCAGCGAGTTCTTCTAATTTGGAGATCCGAAGTTGTTGTATGGAGGGTTTCAGAACTAAACAGCAGTACCGAGCGTGTTATGTTGTCGCAGACCGGCTGGCCTGCCATGATGACCATCAAGGCAACTTGGCCGTCGCCCTTTGAATGCCTGAAGAGTTTGGAAGCGTCAATCGGATCATGTATATGATTATCCGTAGCCAAGGCCGCTACTCATTGATCCATCCAAACTTGGTCAAGGCGAGTGGCGAGGTAGCGCTCGCGCTCCATGCCCTAACGGATACCGTCATTTGGCTCCCCCAATCCTGCATTAGAACGGACAAAAGCATATAGCTGCGACAAGCTTCATGTCCGTCTTCTGCACTATAAATTGCCCTATCAAGGAGTCGATCATCGGGATGAATTACCATATTGAATTCGCTGGTTCTGAAAACTCATCCGGAGGAGCAAGTGCGAGAGCAAACTGGATATACTGCAGCAAAGGAGGACAGAACACGTGGATCTTGGCACAAGGCTCGTCATGCACGGATTGGTTCCTGTATTCGCCATAATGACACGTATAATCCACCCGAAAGCGAGGATTTTCGGTGATCCATTGTATGACTTTATCGCGAGCCTCGTCATGAAAACTCATTCTGTCATGATCAGAAACTTTGCCAGTTCCTCGACCAACATCTCTAGCACGTTCTCTGAAAAAGCAGATTCTCTTTAACGTCATGACACAAGTCAAGCTTCTGACAGCAAAATATGTAGACTTTGGTTGACTAGTTTGGGGCATCTAGAAATTATTAGCCCGGCCTCATAAACTAAGAGGGATAATGTACTTGGTCTTGAAAGCTGAAGCGGTGGTGAGTCAGGGGTTATGAATCTTTTGGCGATCGCGAAGGTGACAGAGGCTCATATCTTTTTCTTTTCCTCCTTTCGTTCGAGCTCATGCTCTGGCCATTACTCTTGATACTTACAACATCGGCATCCCAAGCTTGGACTCGTTTGTTCCTCTCGACGACAGAACCAACGCTCGACAGGTAGTCACTGTGGATCCTTGCGGCTGTGGCCCAGCTTCGATTAGGCCCTCTGCAAGTCTGCTCCATGATGGACAGGGTAGACAAATCGACTATGGACTCGAATTCTTGGCAGATAGCCATGGCCCGGCGAATATGTGTCTTACGCGACACATCGATTTCGGTGAGCTTGGTAACAAACCAATCCAAGTGGTTGACGAGAGCTTCGAACCTTTTTGAGTCTCGGATTGCCCACCGGGTCTTGGTACTAATAGTAAATTTTCGCTGGTGCGCCGCAAGACGGGTCCACAATGTAGTGCTGCTTAAATATGTCTCTCCTGCGTCCGCTGACTTCAATACAAGGTGACAGTCCGTCGTCGTTCGTACTGTCTATCTCGACTCCGTATTTTGCTTTCAGTGTTTCCGCGTCTTGGGGGAGGGTCGAAATCTGCTGTAAAACACCTCCAATCTCTTGATGGCCGATAACCTGGTCCAGGACGCCATCTATGCCTTCATCAGGACTCAGTAGCCCAATGCTTTCACCCGGACTCTGAATGGACGTTTGATAATACTGAATTTGCAAACGAGAGTTGTGAAACACTTTTCAGAAGAACGGGCCAATTCTATTTAAATCATGGCACTCGATATACGTCGTAACGAGAGAAGCTAAAACGATTGCGCCGATGGTCAAAATGATAGGTTCTACTGGCATTGCCATCAGAAGATTCTTGTTGCCAAGGAAAGACGCTGCGAGAAGAATGGGGCGAAGCTGTCGAGGAAGTATGATAGGCTTGTAAGGCTATGTAAGCCTTGAATCAGATCTCAACCAAGTAGCCCTGAGTATTGACAAAACGGGTGCAAGACGAAAGTCGATACAGGGAAGGAAAGGCCATTGCTGATAACATTTCCTAAGCAAGGCTATGAGGCACGAACCGAGTTTTAGTACGTGGTATCTACAGCCTCATCATGTAGATCGCCTTGTTAGCTGGATCAGTGTGGGTGCAGCATGCTCCGCTCTTGTCACGAGATCCTCCTGCTCGTAAATCGGCTTATCGACTCATAATTGGGGTGTTCTTCGTAGATCGGCCTCCCATTCACATGTCGGTTCGATTTGGAGTACGAATAGGATCTTGCCTGCTCCGTACTACCTTGTAAACGGCTTGGGTGCCACTAATTGTACATATCTCTGTCACGTTGTCCAATGTTTCAAAGAACTCATAGATAAGCCGTTGAGTATCGTATTCCATTTCTCTAAGAAGACCTATCTATTCTATCCGGCAAGCCAGGTTTCAACGTTGCTGCTAGCTTATTGAAGCATTCAGAAGCAAGCCAACCTGTATGACCTCCAAAAGTATGTTCTATCAAACCTAGAGATTGTACAGATATGAATGCTAAAGTATATTCCGTAGCATTCATAGTATTTGACCTTGCCGAAAAATCAAGTTCAATAACTCTCGAAGCAAAAGACACTAGCAAGCAGGGCCCCTCAAATTCCACAGAAAAAGCTCAATGCAGGCCCAGGCCTTCAGGAATATAAACATTTTTGTAACTTCCATGTAACCGATCAGAAAGCCTAACAAACCTCCCCATACTCAATGCCCAGGGCTAGGCACACTAGCGATACCTAGTCCAACCCGACCCCTGGCGAGATCACCTATCCTCGCTCTTTTGCTACCCCGAGCCATCTCGTCATAGCTGTCAAAATCGCCCGCTCGCTTAATTTGCGACTCCGGCTTGATCTCCCTGGGTTTCTTCACCAGACCATAGATTTTGCCCTGGGTGTACGCTTTGGGACCTGGAAGTTGGTCTAGTACGAGCGTATCCTCTCGTCTCGAACCGGAAGAACGTCGAAGCATATTTGTTGCTCGCTGGCTTGCTTGAGATGCTGGAACATTGTAGTCGACAATAGCTTCCTCTTCATTTTCCGAAGCGGATATGGTGCTGTCGCGATCATCAAGCCGACGATCTTCTCCCTCGTTGTAGGCGAAAGTGGTATTTGGTGCAGAAAAGCTGGCATGAGGTTCCGCAGCGATCTGACTGACGGGAGTACGGAGAGTATGGTCAGCAGTGACAGGTCTTGACCGAACCGGCGTTGTAGGCAACGAGGATAACGAATGAGCCCCTCGAATGTGACTGGTGTGTAGCTTACTCGGTCGAGATCGCGTCGGAGTTGCGGGGACGCTGGTCGTCTCACCATTCAAGACTTGACCGGCAAATAGCAAGGCGTCAAAAGGGTCTTGACTGGAGACGTGGGTGTTCACAAGGTGGTCTGATCGAGCGGTACGGGGTGTTCTTGGAGGGTGTTTCTGGAGAGGAATACCGAATTCTGTAAATGGTGTTCCATTAATAGATATAGCCCCCGATGATCGCATAGAGTTGAGATGATCCCGGTTTTGCTTGATGCGCAGTCGGAGAAGACCATTTTCCTCGGTAAGCATTGATGTTTTGTCATCCAGTTGCAAGATGAGTTTCTTCGCCTGTCGGAGTCGCCTTTCCTGTACGGCGTTCTCATCTTGAAGTATTCGGCACTGTTTCAAGGCCAGGTCCAAATGACGCTGCATTGAGCTTCTTGAGGGGCGAGCAAGACGTTCCTTCTGTCCTGACTTGCCCTGGCGCGTGTCACTGCCTGCTTGAAGAACCTGAACCTCTCGCCTTGTCAATTCGTGTTCTACCTCTGCCCGCTGGGCAGCTTCAGTATTCTCAATACTCAATAAACTGTGTTGAAGCTTTGAGTGAGCGGCCGACATCCGGGCTTCACCAAGAGCGGGTAGGAGGTCCCCGAGGAGGTTTCGCAGTTCCCCTTCATCCAAATGCTTGATGGAATCCAATGTAGGTATCTCACCGAATAATCCTCCAGGCAGAATTAAGGGACCGGGTTTGAGGGTGGCCGGTGGCGACGTAAGTGAATGCTCCCTCTTACTAGTTAATCCCCGGCCTGACTTTGTCATCGGTTTGGCTGGTTGTGAAGAGGACGGTGGTGTCAGACTTCCAGCAGCGTTGAGAGGTGGAGAGCGGTAGTGATCCTCAAGGGTCTTGTCGACTACATTGTGGAAACTCGCGTCAACCGGAACAATGCTGTCACTGCGGCTTCTGCCCTTTGGCGACGGTGTTCGTAGAACTGCGATATCAGACATATTGGCTAGGAGGTGTAGGTGGTATAATTGAATCTTGAACGCCAAAGCGTTAAGACCTGCCAAAGACTGAGGAACTGACTAGGCTTCCGAAACGATTATCGGCTGAGTCCCGAAGGTCCTTGTTTGTTCTGTCTTCTGCTGCGATTTGTACTTTATTTTTTGGCCTGTGAGCAGCAAGACCCAAAGCGTCCAGGATTTATGATTCTCTGATGGATTGCATGATGGCTCGAGGTGAACGTGTGCTTGAACACGTCAAGGTGGGGAGGTGGTTGGGGTGGGGGTTTCGACGCACAGCACATGATGGCTGGCATCTAGACGAGTGTGACGCTAAACGCGGAAATCAGCCGCTCGTCGCGAGGGTAACGGATGGATGTCAACATTTGCGAAATCTCAGTATCACAGGTTCCAATGGATTGTCCGAGTCACAAACAGGTAGCGTGATTGATTGTTGAAGCGCTCTACCTTTGTTTGGGAAGCCTTTGTTAACAACGTTTAAAGGAAGATGGTTGGACTGTCAGTGGAAAATCAGCGCTAAGAATTAGTGAACGAGGAAATTAATCAGAAACGGACTTACACCGAGATAGAGACGATGGAAAGCTCTTCTAACAAATCTGCAACCCGCAGGCCATCGGGCATACCACGATTATCAAGACTTCCTGTCCCACGCGGTGCAGTCAACCTGTCAGCTGAGCCAAATCTCGATGATGCAAGATCTAGTTCAAGTGCTACCTGTGGTGATAGCACAACATTACGATACAGTGCTCGGAATCTAAGCGGATTCATCGTGCAAAAGGATAGAAATCCTGTAAATAGGGTGTCGGCCGTGGCGAAAACTTTGATGGAGAATGGCAGCTACAATGCATTGCCGCGAAGAGCTTCGCCTGTCAAGACGGAGCCACTCGAACCTATTGTCAAGCAAGTGAGAGAACCCGAAAACGGGGCGAGTGGATTGCAGGATGGTGCAGACACTCAGGGAGAGTCCGAGACAGCATTACCCACGGCTCACCGACGCCCAAGACCGTCACTATCGGACCGCACTATAGAGACTCTTTCGCAAATTCCTCCCTCGCCATCACCACGCCGACGGCAATCGAACGCATTCACCCAAGACGTCCCAGATGGAATGCTCCTGCGCGCAGGCTCGTCTCTTAGCCGATCTCGTCCCAGCACTAGCCATGGCTACCATGTACCGCTTCCTAGCTCAAGGCCTGCATCGCCTATCAAACCCCAAAGGAAGACTCCAGCTCCAAATGTGACGCCTACTCGAAGATCTGTAAGCTCTTATGCTCCTATAAGCGTGCCGCCTCCTCAGAAGAGGCCAAACCTCCCCAGCAGTACGACGCCTTCGAAAGTGCATCCATCGCCGAGCAAAGCGACTGCAACTCGAACATCGAATTTGGCCGGCAAATCAGTTTCGAATACTTCCTCGAACCCTGCGCAGACGGCTACTGAGCGTTCTAGAACAGCGCCACCTGCGACTAAAGCCTTCGCCGGTTTGTCAGATGCACCAGCCCGAGGGGGTTCAAGGTTCCCACCTCAAAAGCCTACCACCTCACGCGGACTGATAAACCGCCCGGCGGAAGATCATACGCCCAAATCGTCGGCTGCTCTACGTGAAACTATCGCAAAAGCAAAAGCAGCCAAGCGCACCGCCGCAAAATCCCAGGGAAAAGCAGCCGGCAACGGCTTTGAGATCCAAGTCGACAGCGATGTCTCAAGACTACGCAGAAAAATCAACATGGCTCTCGAAGACGGAAAACTCAATATAGCCGCCCTCGGCTTCAAAGAAATCCCGAACGAAGTAATCAACATGTCCCAATACGGCTCACTGGAGAGCGTTGACATCACAAGGATCAACGCTGCAGACAACGAGCTTGAAACAATTAGCGATGAGGTCTTCCCGGATATCGACTCAGAAGCTGCCCTTAGAGAGGACGATGATTTTCTCGGTCTGTTTTTTGGAGGCCTAGAGTCCCTCGATTTACATGGCAACCGACTCCTCATACTCCCTAAAGGGCTCCGGAGACTGGATAACCTGACAACCCTTAACCTCTCCAAAAACCGAATAAAAAATACACACCTTGAGACTGTTGCTGAAATACACTCCCTCCGAGAACTCCGGCTCGCCGAGAACGCTCTGGTAGGAACATTCCCCGCGTCCCTTTGTGGTCTCGAAAAACTTGAACTCCTGGACCTCCATGATAATGCCATCGCGGGCATTCCAGAGTATGTGGAAGAGATGCGTTCGCTATGCGTTCTCAACGTCTCCGGGAATAAATTGGCCTCATTGCCATTTCATGCCCTATCATCCATCCCCCTGACAGAGCTCGATGTATCAAGGAACAGATTAAGCGGTTGTCTCTTCCCATCCGACGTCATCGTCCTTACCAACCTGAAGTCCCTCTCCGTCGCCTCAAACGCACTGACGTCCCTCACCACCGCGACCTCCACCGGCACCCTCGTGCTACCCAATCTACAAACCCTCGATATCTCCTTTAACCAAATAAAGTCCCTCCCTAACATGTCCGTATGCGTAGTCCTAACAACGTTCTCCGCAGCCAATAACCAGCTGAGTTGCGTACCCAAGGGAATCGCCGCCTTACAACACTTACGGACGGTGGATTTGAGCAATAATGGCATTAAATATGTTGACCTGGAGATCGGAAATATGGAAGGCCTTACGAATATGAACCTGGAAGGAAATCCGCTGAGGCAGGGGGAGAGGAGATTGCTGGGACTGTCCACCGAGGATCTGAAATGTGAGCTTCGGGCGAGGTCTGGTGCAGCTGGGTCGAAAGTTGAGGAGGAGTGAGCTGGCGAAGGAAGTTTTGCTGGTTGAGGAATTTACGTGGTTGATATAGGTCGGGCGGGAAAACCCCGGGGGGGTTTATAATGTGGTTGGAGGGCGCTTAGGGTTTCGAAGCGAGGATTGGGGGTTTTGGGAGTATTAGGAGGAATGATGCAGGGAATGGGTTATCAAGATTAGTCATTAGAGGAGATCGTGGGTGCGTTAATGATAGCCAGATCAACTAACATGAATACACTTTGTTCGCTATCGGAGGCCCCCTTCTTCTCCTTCCTTATCCCAGTCCTGCCCCCTACATCCCTTATCTACTTGTAGAGGGAAATCTGAGTAAACGATGTTATGGAATGAACGTTTCATGTCGAGAAAGTTTTAGAGATCGTCTATGTTTACTAAAGCTAGGTAAGATACAGGAGTTCAGGTGGCAGTATTTGAAGTAGACGCGCCCCAATATATTGTGCTGGGCAAATGGTAGAAGGGCTAGCATCGACAATCAATGCGGCGCTTGTGGGGTATCATAAATAACGAATATTCAACGCCGTCCACAAGATGCAAGACCAAAGAACTTCGCTTCAAGTACTTTCGAGCTCCCTCAGCCTCCCCAACCACTTATCGGCCCATTCGGAAAACTCGTCATTCTTATCACTCCAGTCCAGCTTCGCCCCTGCCACACATGCCATCCCCATCTCCCGCAATCCCGTCAGTCTCCTTTTCACGTCTTCCTCTTTTCCCTCGTACAGCGCCCCAGCGATCTCATCTGCTTCCTCGGAAAATTGCTTTAAGTGATGTATCAGGATATCCATGCGCTGGAGTTGGGGAGCCGTGGGGAAGGTGAAGGGAATTGGGGTGGCGCCGATGATGGGTGGGAAGGTAGCAAGACGCCGTTTGCGGAGGGCGGGATAGAGGAGGCGAAGAAGGCGGAGATGGGAGAGGGAGAGGGATTGGAGATGAGGGGTTGTGGTTGAGGGTAGAGGGGCGGTATCGTTTGTATGTTGATCGAAGACGGCGGATGCAAGGCCGTCGGCTTTGATGTGCGTCCTCTCAAGCTGTTCTTGAAGAGAGTCGTCATCTGAGTCGTCTTCCGAGTCATCTTCGAGCTCGTTCGGATTCCACTCTTCCAGCTCGGTGATGGCGTCTTTGATGAGAGCATGGTAGGAGTCTGCCTTTTGTACAGCCAGAGATACAAGACCAGAAGATGCAAGTTCGACCAGCCTGTCGCATGATTCCCATAGCACGCCTGTAGTAGCCAAAACGCCCCGACCGGCATCCATATCGATTCCATGCTCGTCTGTGGGTATAGAAGTGATGAGGTCGAGATATTGGCCCATGATATGGCTGAGAGACGCGCGAAGGTGTTGCTGTAGGAAAGATGTCCATTGCGCCGCTGTGCACAGCTCAAGCGCGCTAATAAGAGCTGGGAGACACTGATTCGAGAGGGAGTTTAGGATAAAGGTGATGGCGGAGGGCGTGAAGGGTTTGTTGAGGATGAGTAGGGAGAGCTTGGTGGTTTGAGCTTTGAGTACGGACGCGGCGTCGGACAGGAGGCGGAGCGGGTTTGGAGGATCTGGCATGTCAAGGGTTGGCTGGGTACGATTCTGAAGGGCGATCTGAAAGTTTTTGACAAGAGCAGTAGTAGAATCGATGCTGGCGCAGAGCGCAGAAGGAACATCAGACCCTGCAGAGGGCGCCATATTTACAAACGACTTCTGGAACGTCGTAGGGTTACAATACGTCGCCCTCTACAAGATGTCGCGAGTCGCCGCAGAATGAAGGAAATTTATGATGCGACGACGGAGAGGGAGAAAGTAACGGTAAGGGTACTGTATTTCTATCATAAGCGAGAGCGGGAGATGGACAACCCCTGCAACGCTAGTTGTTGAATTCCAACATCAAGTCATCACTTCATTCCTTTTTCTGTGATACAAAGGTGATGCTATGTGTTGTTGGTGTGTTTGAAGCACTTATAGATAGAAATATGATGGTGTGGTTCAGAAGATGATCAACCACCATACTTCTCCAAGATGCCGGCCCGCCAAAGCAAAAGCCACGAGCGCGCACTTCCCGATCGGACGCTCATAGTAGATAACGGCGCCTATACTATCAAAGCTGGGTATGTTTCAAATGAACCAAGGCTTGGCAACTGCGAGATCATCCCAAATTGTATAGCGAGAGATCGTGAAAAACGAACTTGGATTGGTAGCCAACTCGAAAAATGTAAGGACTTTGGAGAAATTGCATTTCGAAGACCAGTGGAAAAAGGGTATCTCGTCAACTGGGAAGTAGAGAAAGCTATTTGGGACGCTACATTTTTTGAAAAGGCAGCAAAGCTGAAGGTTTGAAGCCGCTCCATTGGCGATTCGGAAGAGTTCTGACTGTAGATAGTGCGAACCGCAAGAAACGAATTTAATCCTCACAGAAGCCCCCAACGCTCCTGCTGCCTTGCAGACCAACTGTGATCAGATTATATTTGAAGAGTATGAGTTTGCTTCGTACAGTCGACACGTAGGTCCGTCGTTGGAGATGCTCCTAGAAGGCGTTGGACACTAGACTGATACTTGGTAGGGCCCTCTCTAAACGCCTACAACGACATACCAAGCTTATTCGATGGAGTACCCCGAGAGTCTGACACTTCTGCTCTTCCGGTAGAGTGTCTGCTTGTAATTGACTCTGGCTTCTCTCACACGACGGTGACCCCCTTATTCAATGGCCGTCCCATCCACCAGGGCATTCGTCGCCTTGATGTCGGAGGCAAGTTCCTGACCAATTATCTGAAAGAATTTGTCTCTAGCCGCCAGTATAACATGTCAGGCGAGACATATGTAATGAACGAGGTCAAAGAAGCTGTCTGCTATGTTAGCAACAACTTTAGGAACGACCTTGAACGAATAGGAAAAGGCGTCATCAGTGAGCGCACAAGACATCTTCCAGATGACTCGAAAGCTATCGTTGTCGACTATGTGCTTCCCGACTATAACCTTCACAACCAAGGATTCGTGCGTCCTTTTGACCCTGCCAAACCGAAAAAGGGAGTATTGCCTCCTGGAGGTATCGTGGAAGAGACCATGACCCTTGGCAATGAGAGGTTTGCTGTACCAGAACTGTTGTTTAGTCCTGGAGACATAGGTATAATGCAAGCCGGGATACCAGAATTGGTCTTGCAGAGTCTGTCTGGCCTCCCACCAGGCTTTTGGCCTGCCATACTGGCAAACGTCCTTGTGGTTGGGGGTAATTCGAAGATGGATGGCTTCATGGAGAGACTGTAAGTGTCTTGCTGTACTCCCTAGCTTTTTCGCTGGCTGAGACAGTGTTTAGGGAGACAGAGCTTCGGCAGCTTGCGCCTGCGGAGTGTGTCTTGAGACTTGCAAGAGCTCAAGAGTAAGTTTACTAGCTCAAATACTAGATGAATCTCGAAGATGCACAAGACTAACATTTGTAGTCCCATAAAATCTACATGGCTTGGCGGTGCTTACCTTGCGGCCAATCGTGATGCACTGAAAAAGGTCCAGGTCACTCGACAGGAATACCAAGAACACGGAAGTGCTTGGCTCGCAAAAGTTTTCTCAGGAGTAATCACAAAATAGCCTGTAAATTAGTCGTCGATTCTCCTACGTTCATTTTGTGGCAGTGAGGTGGATGGTGGCGGGGGTGGTGGTGGTTGTGGTGGATGACGATGTGGACGACGATGAGGTGTTAATGAGGTTGATGTTGTGGATACAATATCAGTTGGTGGTAAGCCCCTATTTCATCGTTTTTGTGATCTTGAATTTTTTTGAAGTATATATTTATAATAAGACGTTCTTTCCTCATACAAAGTCTTAACTCGGGGCAAACTCTAGCTTGTCTAGGGTCTTCGGGGGTCCCTTTGTCAAAAAGAAAATTACGCCCATTGAGTTGGTCGGGTTGTCTTCAAGCCTAGTGAACCCAAGCCTTTCGTGGCTGCAGACATGATTGGTAGATAACACCGCTTGTTTTTTTGGTCAGGAGTTCGATTATGGGCGGCGCCCACATGAGCTTGGTCAATATCTTTTTGCCGTCCTATGCCTACCTCAGAGATGACCATTTGCTGACTCTGAGGGTCTTGTTACGATAGTAATGGAGCTCTCTGTACAAGGTTCACGACTAGCTACAGCAGTTTGAGCTTGATATGTGTGATGGTTGTATTTTGGTCGTGTAAGTTTCGAGAACAATTCAATACGGCGAAACCACAAGTTGCAACCAGCTAAAATACTCAGAAAAGCCGACATTTCTCTCAATTGTTTCAAACTCTAACTCCGTTACCAGAACCCAGTAACACTCTGCAGATAGGGACTTAATTTCCAACCCACGCACATAAGGTGCTGCTCCAGACTAAAGCATTTTCTGATGGCAAAAGACCGCACCGAGAGATTCAAATTGCACAAAACCTTTGCCAAAACGCAACAATTCGGATTTTTTGATATTCGGTGAGCGGTATGATGATGCTTTTGCTGTGTCTCATGGCGGTTAGCCGTGTCCCTCCTGCAGTATAGCTCAATCAATGGGCATAGTAGAATTTCATACAATCCCTTCTTCGTGCACGCTCTACAATGTTCGAAATGCGATCATCCCTAAATAGACAGCTGAGTCACGCAAAGGCTGTAAGTTTCGATTGGGGTAGTCCGTTTGCTAACTCTACCTTAATCATAACAACAACCGTTGTGGTCCCTAATGTACTTTATCACTCGATGCATTATAATGATAAGTGATGGACGAGATAGCGAGCTTATAGCGTTAGTGGTCGATGTTCTATTCGACGTCCTTTGCATACTTTACACCTCCATGTGGAGACGAGATTTCTATGTGTAGAGAAAACTGTCTGGCTATTGTATGCAAGGTAGGTGCCAGGCTCCCAAATTCCGTCCAAATTTTACACCGCTGACTTGTGCCATTTTATGACCGACAACCCATCTCCACCGGTCCAACCGCGCGTCTTTTCCCTCGATAAGGGTCATCGCGTGGAGCTTAGTGGTGAAGACAACCGAGTTATAAAATAGGGTAATGTTACTCCGACAAGGATTGATGGATAGAGTAAGAGATTTAAAGGGTTGCCTGGAGGGCTTCCCTGGTAGACTAGGTGCTCCTTTCCGTACTAAATGGGAGTTCAAGATGTGTTGGAAACCTAGGCGCGTCAGAACCTGGTTTGTCAAATTTGTTGTGGCAGCCCTTGGTTTAGATACGGTCTCGAATACGTGGTATGGACTCAAGCTAGGGGTGCGTGTGTAGGAAAGTGGGTGTACCAATGATTCTACCGTTGAACTATAGCGGATATAAGTTCCCCTCTGGTTGCTGCAACCATTTATTCCACTCAAGGCACCATACCTCTAGAATCCTCTTCGCGTTATAGATTCGGGAAAAACTCAAAAGGTGTAATCCCAAATTCCATCAGCGAGCAAAATACTAGCTACATTGTGTATAGCTATCTCTAAGAGCAGTCCTACAAGAGGCCAAAGATTCACAATTGATACGCTGAGAAGTCGTGAAACCGAGGTCTGGACTTCGTAGGTTTGATATGAAAAACATACGAGGTTTATGATTAAGAAGTCATAAGTTAAGGTCGAAATCGAAGACTCGGTATTAGAAGCTCAAATAGAAAAATTTGGACCAGAAGACTTGTAGCGAAAAGTCCAATTATGAATTTTCGATACCTCTAGAGGCGACCTAGCTGACAGTCGTGATAGTCTAATTGCTTCCTCTCGCGTCTTCGCGGGTTACAGCTGGCCGGGGGGTTGGAAAAGTTGAGCCGGGGTTGGAAAAAATTCTTGGCGTCGGGTTGGACTTTAAAATTGGCATATGCCCCGCACATCCGAGATCTGACGTCGGGTTGGAAAAGCTCCGGACCCTATGCGAAGCATATGCCAAGAGCATTAGGCGAGGCCACAATAAAATTCACATCTGGTCATCAAAGCCTCGTCGATGCATATGCGCAGCATCAACTGAGCACAAAGAAACATCGATGAACGACTTGAAGATGAGTGTCGCACTTCGCATATGTCGCGCATATACTAAGAAGAAACTCAGCTTGCTCAAGATTGAGAATAACGTGAGCGATAGCTTGTTGATGAGCATGTCACAAGTTGATTTCGCATGTTTTGATGCATATGCTAAGCATATGTAGAAGAATCTTCTAGAACTATGCGTGATCTGTGATTGTGCTGTTTTCTCGATGCTTCGCTCAAGCTGTGCATATGCACGGCTTCAATACTTCGCTCTTGCTGTTTATCTTCTAGCTACTTTAACTATATAACATCAATTCTTGAGCTCATGATTAGCATATGCAGAAAGCTGAGTCGAGATTGGAATAATTTTGAACTCATGGTTAGCATATGCAGAAAGTTGAGTCCGGGCCGGAATCAAAAAAAAAAAGTTCCGACCCTGGCTCAACTTTTCCAACCCCCCACCAACTGTAACCCCGCGTCTTCGCAACGTTCGCCAATCAATGGGATGACCATACGCCTAAGTTAAAAAAGGGTCAGATCACTAAGCACCATCCTACTATATTTCGAAATTCACTCCAATAGAGGTTATCACATTCGAGAAAAGGTTCTTTGTGAAGCCCAGAACAGTAAGATCACATCGGAAACTTTCATTACTTCCACTTCCTCACTGCTGCCATCAGCTCAAGTCATTCCAATCGCCTCTTCTCTGCCAATCCACTTGGGCGAGTTGTGTATCGAAAGCGTGCATATAACGCTGTTCCGACTGTTGTTCCGGCCATGAAGGGCGCTGTTCTAACTGGCGTTGCAGCACATCGGGGAGGCTTTGCCACTGCTCCATTCGCTGGACATGTTGCACATCCTCTCGCGAAGGCGTGAGTAAAGGTCCTGAATCAAACGGATGTGGTATTGGTGGAACTGTCTTTTCCAGTTTCAGATCCTGATTATGCTTGTTTGGTATTGATAATTTAGTGGCTGAAGAAGCTTGCGGCTGGACTTTAGCAGCTACATCTGATTCCTGCCTCTGGGCCTTGATGTGAGAGCCGCGAGCTTCCCGAGCCGAGTGTTTACGATTTTGAGCCTCGTTCACCTTCGCTTTGACAAGCCTGGCGCTCAAGTCTCGAATCGTAGCCTTGTGCTCTATTACTGCCTTACGAAGCCTAGAATTCTCGCTATTGTCTTCGAAAACATGGGACTGTGCATGGGCAGAGTGGGCTGCAATGGAGGGGAAATATCCAAGGTTCTTCCAAGCAGTTGGCTGACGCCCGGAAGCGGCTGACGCCGTCATGCCTGATTCTACGGGTCTCGTGTCAGACTGGACCCGGCTTTGTGAATGTGCAATTGCAGGGATGAGCAGCTCATTTCCATAAACCTTCTCAGGATTTTTTCCACCGTCGATCGGAGCCACATGTCGTGCCAGCGGGTTCAACTTTACGAAATCTGCATACTCAATAAGTTTCCAGTAGCGGCGGACCTCAGCAGTATAGGCCTAAAGATGGTCAGGCCATTATCGATGTACTGACAAGACAAGAAAGATCGAACATACCTCTGCCAGCTTCTCCTGTTTCAACTCTGAGTCTTCAAACCAGAAGATATTCATGACGACTGTTTTCCAAACATGAGTCATTGTTGGCTCAGGGGCAATGCCCGCGTCTCTACCCAGGCGTGATATGCGAATATCCGAGACAATATCCATGTACCGCAGCTGTCGTAAATCTCGGAGCCCAAGGTACGGTAGTTCTATTCTGGTATTGTCGTCTTCGAGCATCGCATATATTCTTCTGCTGATGTCACTACTCGAGCGAGGTAGAAAGCCGTATGGTGTTACATCATTCCTCATATAGACGAGAAACGCTGCCGGTCGTAGACGCTTCTCCCAGTAGTTGGATACGCAAGGGCAGTTGAGCTATGCAATACACGAGTCAGTACCTGGCACTCAGTGCTAGTGGCGATCTTGTGTAAAGATCATAAATGTCTGATAAGCGTGCAGTCAACGAGATGCGAAGAGTCTTACAGCAAACTAGAAAAAGAAAAACAGGAGAACCCACGCACGTACTTGTTCGAGAAGCTCTTGCCTCATTACGCTACCTTCCGCATAAATGTCCTCAACATTTGCCTTGAATGCCAATTCCACAGCCTTTCGAGTTATCTCCGTTCCCATCGCACGATTCTGGATAAAAAGGTCGTTGCTATACTCGACGAGTGTGTGCTTGCAGTGTTCGAAATTGTAGGCAGTATAGGTTATTCTTACTGTTAGACCTGGTGTATTGCACTCTCGCGATCTGTCCATCTTAACCGACTCACTGTTCGACCAATTGCTAATATGAAAAAATGAGGGGTTGAGATGCCTTGAAGGAATAAAAGTCTGAAGAGAGGTAACTCGAGAGGCATGTTTATGGGCTCTTAGCTGGAAGTGTTGAAGAGTATGAAATTATTCACAACTAGGTGTTGTTGATTGTCTGTGCTTGATATGGAACCATATCGTGAGGTGCTTTGTCAAGATGTGTTGAGAAACAACGACAGTCTTAAACAGCACTAATGGCTTGCTTCGACAATGAGAAACCCAAATACAATGTGGTTACAACACCATACATTCTCTTTGCCGTCATGCAGAGAGATCGCAGCCGTCAAGTTCAAGTCACTAAGGTAAATCAACCACAATCATCCCCACTGAGAGCCTCCACAACCTCGAGAAACCTTCTATTTGCAACTCTGCGCCATATCACAGTTCTTTGCAGCTAGCAGCTGCCGCTCGCGGTTACCCTATAGGTATGGAGCTCGGCTACTTGATCATAGTGTCAATAGCACAAAAAGACGGACATCCCTGGCATTGATATGTATTCGACAAAACCCGGTGTCTAAGATGACGTCTAAGGTGAGCTTTGTTTCATTCAGACTTTTCCAAGCATGATTATCCAAACTACACAATGCAACATATTGATTTAGGGAAACCGATGACGCATTTTACTTACATAGATACGCGTAGCTATTCGAATCCTTGCTATCTTCACCCGATTCAACTAAGGACACGGTAGACATTGAAATCATCATATCAAATGAGATGCGGCATCTGGATTGATAATCCTATATAAGATTACTGACCTCTATAACAGAGCCTCCCATGGTTTATATCATCCCACCTCCCTACTCTGTCTTCTTCCTGCCATCTAAGGAGGCATTTCCAACTAGTGACGTACTTTCAATTCGTTCACTACCGTCTCCCGAGCTGTAGAGATATACATCAATAAAAGCAGACAAGAGCCAGAGCTTGACACACTTAAGCCCCATCTTGGCCCCTTCCTTCGAATGTCGATTGGCGTCGTAATGAGTTCCTCCACACTATGATTAATTCATCCTAGTTCGGTTCGTCATCCCCGTAGAACTCTTACGTGCGGCACTTCCACCACCGCTTGCGGTTCTTGCTAGATATCTGAGCTGCCTAACCCCTAACCTAGGCACAGGCTATAAAGTTGTGCTTCTTCGCTATATCTGATCGACGCTGCGTTCCCATAATCGTCACATCCAGTTTCTCTTCGATCCATTGTGTCGGTCTCACCCGGTCGTCCAGCTTTTTGAATTTACTTGGATATCTGGAGTAGTTCTGGTTCACAAGATTGAACAAGTTCAACTCCACATGTGAACAATTGGGCGTCTCCCACAACATGCTGAAGCCTATGGGCATCTAAGGTGTGGTGCGCAGTCCCTCGTCTCTAACCTGACAAGATCTTCCCTGGAAGAGCGTCGTCTTCCTCATCTCCAAGGCGCTTCTAGGCCCTGATGAAACGGCGAGAACATTGGTCCCAGAAGACTTTGAGCATTGATTCCCACTTTGTATCAGGACTGCATCCAGGCGCTATTGTTTGGTCCCAACGTCTCTGAAATTATTCCGATCTCTTACACGGCCTTTCTTGCCATGCATCCCAGTTGATCTTTCCTCTTTCTGAATTCTTAGCTGCAGACGTTGAATTTCCCAAGTATCTTTCCTGGCTCTCAAGTTTCCGCTCGCCGCTGAGACTCCCCGCAGGCTGCACTCTTCCTCTAGATTCTCTCTCCTGAGGCGATCCCTCTTGAGCGGTTTGTTCTCCATATGGTCTCTCTCAAGAAGCTCTCTATTTGAGCTTTCGGATTTGTAGTTCTCGTGTCCAGAAATTTACTGTCTTTCTAATCTTTACTATCTATTCGCTAACAAGAGTGCCTTGCTGTGATATGGTTGTTTTAGCAATAACGAGCCAAGCAATCGCCCGCTCCTTCTGGAAGACCCAAGATTCCTCGATATACCCTTTTTGTCGAATTTCTTTGACAGTCACGTTAAGTCTTCATGCCTCTCTCTGCTCTCTGCTCGGAAGGTTTCAAGTTCTCAACCTTGTTGATGAGGAAGGTGAAATCGCCGCTGAGTTCCGCTTTATCTTTGAACGTTTCTGTTCGCTCCTCGATTAAGGTAGTTCATCTCTATGGGCCTTCACTACCTTCAGCAATTTCCGGGACTTCTTCGTGTTTCTTCAAAATTCCTCGACCGCGCGCGACTTTGGGGCCCGGTCGGAGGCAGATAGAAGGAACAGCGGCTGATTTGGCCGCCCCAGTGACAATTAGTGCAGGCACCGGAGAAAAAGTGCTCTGCGTCTGCCTCCAGCCGCACACAGTCCGTCATCGCCCCATGGCCGTTCTGGCAATGCGCACCCGCCCTATTCGGGATATATCCCCGGATAAAGGCCATAATGGCCTGGCGGTAGGATGAGTGTCGCTCGAGAGCGACCCGACCACGATCCCCGCGGAAACGGGGCCGGCGAACGACCGGCAGCTCTGCGATCCGGCGCTCAACCGCGTTGCGAGGCTCTTAACTGGTCACCTCCATCATTTCATCCATGACCGGCACTAATCCTATTAGTTACTATTCGTAGGCTATTCGCCAGTGCACTTACATTCAGCTTCGAGGTTTTCCAGCTTTCAGCGTACGCATTAACCACGACCTTTGGATCATAACGAACGCGACGTATTGCCTATCTGTAGCGGAAGCTTATAGACGCCAGCGATCTCATGAAAGCGAGAACACCAAAGAAACTCCACTTGTAGTGTTGGATTCGCTAAAAAAGATGTCAGCTCTATATTGAAGAAAGATCAATTCCATCTTGCTTTACCTCAGACCCAAAATCTAGTCCTCGCTCCTGAACCTCAGGCAACGAAGAAAACCTGCTTGCCCGTCAAGAACTCGGTTATGACAGTAGCCGTGTAGGTACAGATCTCTTGTCCGCTGTCCAAAAGATTTTATATATAATGCTCATAATTGGTGGTCTCGAAATCGTATAGGGGGTGGAAACGTCAATCATCACATCCTCGTATTCTTCTAACGATTGCTCTTTCTTTCTCTCAGAACAACATTTATGTATCTTTAATTATCCAATTCATTTTGCGCTTTACATTTTCCCAGAATTCCTTTAATGTTTTGTTGCTGCTTTCTCCTGAGTCTGGGGAAAATCCTCATAGTTATTAAAATTTGATTGCTCTATAGGTCGTGTTCTTGATTCCTACTTTGGTAGTTATGCTTCGTCTCAGGCTGATGTGAGTCAGACATTTTCGAAAGCGCGTTCCGAGGTTTCTGTTTGTGTAATTTTCTCTAGGTACCCAAGTCAGATTTGTTGGATTTGCGATACTGATCTTCAAGAGCTTGTTCTCCCAAATTATTGTCTATCTGAAGTTTTCTTATATATATCATTCGCAGGAACATTCCCAGTCTTCTAATTCCCCTCGAAGACATTTTTCAGCTTTCTCTGTAAGGACTCTTTCTATCGTCTTTTCCGTCGAGTTTTCTGTCTCTTGTCATATCTTTGTTGATTATACCCTTTGTATACACTTTGATAATCTTGTGTTCTACGATGGATTCCTCTGCACTGTAAGAAGCCCTCTTGAATAGTCAACGGTCTCAATGTAACTTGGACCTGGTTGCTGAGCTGCATCAGCTGGCAAAATGCCAGAGAATCCGCTCATGATGATATCGATCGTGCAGGCTATTTCGGTAGGCCGCGTCGCCGTGTAATCCACCTTACGGCCATGACAGTTTGAACAGTTATTCGCGTGCATCCAATGTTCGGGAAACGTAGATTTTCAAGTCGTGAATCTCGCTTAATTTACCGGATAGGGGACAAAAGCCCTGAGTACCCGGAACGACCTTCCTTTCACCAACGCCCCACACGAACGACCCCACCAGGATGGTTCTAGTCTTCAGTAACCCTATCAGAAATGCAATAATTGGTCTTCCAGGTTTCATATGGCAGAAGTGAGTTGTGATGAAAGTGTTGAAAGGTGTAAGATATGTTTTGACAATTTAATGATTGATTGAATGAAAGGGGGCATCAAACTCTGCACTCAAGATCTTGATTTTCATCGTTAGATCTGCTCACAGAAAAGCTTCAATATAAAGAGTTTCCAAACTTGCTTGGCCCTCAAATCATCGGTCTGTGTGCCCTGCGATGCTTGCGAAGCTTGTGTTTGGTCACACAATTCTTCAGGCTCGGTCATTGCGCGCGTTCTGCGATGATCATCTGTTTCATTCATAGGCAAAACAGAGAGATACATCGATCTTGATCTTCGACGGTCCCGATGATGTGCATATCGCTGATGGTGATATCATGCTTGCCGAACCAGGTTCAAAGAACTTTCGTCATCATCAATCTCAAGATTTGATCAATACGTTGTTTCAGCGGCATCGAAGCAGGATCAAAGATCGGATCGTACACCCATAAGACGGAGCCGATGCGAAGCACACAGATGCAAAGCCATGAATGGATTTCGTCAATGAATCGCGCCGCTCCTTTGATGTCGCTGATCATAAGCGCGAATTCTTCTGAAGCCAGCAAGGCTTTGGCAGCGGCGGAGATGGTGGTACAGCGTCGCTCGTCCTCTTTAGTAGTAGGATCGCTAATAGACTGAAGGTAGTTCTCCTTCTGCGCCGCCTCTTGGAAGGCGGTCAGACGCTCGTGAACTCGGATATTATCCGTGGCACGAGACTTGAGATGGGTGAGGAACGTCTCGAGGCTTTTCATGGTCGAGTTGACGGTGAAACTGTCGGCGGTGGACACGGCCATGATGATGAGGAATCACGGGCGGAAGAATGTCGTGATTAGAATTCAACAGTGAACTCTCACACATTCTGAACTCGAAATTTTCTTCGCCATGTAACTGTTACGAAGTTGGTTCATCGACTGTTCGCATGAACGAAGTGTTCTTTGTCTTCAGCTTGTGCTGAAACTTACAAACCACATGGCCACCGAACCTGGTATTTTCTTCCTAGTTCAAGTAGCGTATTTCAGATGTTTTTCTGTAACCCTTTCAGCTCCAGTGTGCTCTTGTAAAGTCATTCAACAGCCTTTCTTTCTAAGAGTATTTTCTTGTTCTTGCTGTGTGCAGTATACCATTGGTCTATTTTCATAGATCGACCTTCTGCTATTGGGATGTTCTGATATATATAATTTGTCGAGATCAAGATGAGGGGCAGAAAGCCTGAAATACCGGCGATCATCCCATTAGACGCAGCCAAACACCAGAAACCAATGCGTCCAATACATGAGCTGGTCTTTCCCTCTCAACTTGTAGTCCTCATAACGGAACAAGCCAAGAAAGATCCCGTGTTAAACCAATCTCACGATTTATTGTGAGAAGATTTTGATGCCACTTTGCTGCAGTAATTGTTCTATAAAGAATCATTTGAAGAATAGTCAAACCACGAGATGAAGGCTTTATGACCAGCCTGATCTACCATGGACCAACTGCAACATATGGGCTTCGGGAGAATGACGGGAAATGAATTGGTCTCTGCCATAGAGGTCAGGTCTTTGAGAGTGATTAATCAGTGTTGTTGAAGATCGATGGCTGGGAAGGATTGGAGCTGCTATTCGCGCACTCCGCCAAGCTTGGCATTCCGCTTCTGAAAGATTCCATGATTATGTCCTTTGTCAAGATTTAGAAGAACATACGCGACATCTGGATGTCACATACCCAGCTGTTCTCACGATGCATCGGTACGGAGTGCCTCTTCCATTGGGCGCACCAAGCTTTCCACCCAAGGCTGAGGGACCTTGAGCGCAAGGCAGCTGAATTCGATGCCCTTGGCGGTGGCATTGAATTTGACAGCTGCGCTGTTGTATGTTACCATGTCGGCATCAACTGCCTCTTTTCATGCCAACTGCCTATAAAGCGGACGAAGGCGGATCCGGAGACCATGGTGTACGAGCCTATACTAAGGATAGTTGCGGCATGAAACAGACCGTCGTTGGATTGCCTGCAACAATAGTGAAAAGCTGTAAGTAGAACAAATATACATAACGATCTCGTGTTGAGGAATGATTAGGATGTAGAAGAAATGGAGGGATATGCGGGGAGTTTGGTTATTTTATAGCCACGGGTGACCGACAGAAGAGAAGTGATAAGCGGGTCACAGAGACTATGTATATATGAATGTTGATAGATTAGGTACTGAAAAACAGGGAAGCTTCGATGAAACCATTCTTGAAAGGATTCCTGTCTGATTCATAGGAGCTTGTCAGGAAGGTCATGTCCGTTCCAGCACCAATTGATGGCCTTCATCATGCTTGAATCATCTTTCGCGATAAGGATGATATAAGAGGGAACATGATGAGAAATTCAACAATTTAAAAGTTAGACTTGGAAGTCCGATGTCTTTCTGGTGCATCTACCCGCTCCTTAAAGATGTTTTCGTTGAGGATCCTAAAGTCCCTCGATCCTTTTTCTGTTGACGTGAGTTCGTACCGAGGGAAGCATTCAAGCTTTCGCTTACGTTTAGGGTTATTCAACATCCCCATCCACTTCCTGTGGTCGTGGTACTCTCTTCTCCTCCTCCGCAAGCTTATCAATTTTGATTTGTGGCGCCCGCGCAATAGTAGATGCCATTGACGGTCTTATCTCCATACCGCCCGAAATGGCTGGCGCTTCGACGTCAAAAAAATAACCATGTAGAAGACTTGTCCAGGGACCTTAGATCTGATTTAAAGGGCGTAAAATTTGTAACCCCGCTCATCTTCCATGGTCACGCCTTCCATACTAATCTCAGATTCTCGTCCAATATCTGGAGAACCAGAACTCCTCTGGAACTTTGCTGGCCTTTCATTCGAGAATTGCCTGTTTATCGTCCCAGCCTTCCAATTTGTCGTTAGAATCGATGGGCAGCGCAACTCTGAAGCTTGGGATCAGCGAATTCGTATGCTCAGTATTCAGGATATACTCTTTCGACATTCCCCTTGCAGAAATAGTTTATATCGTCCCGACTGAGCTTGATGGCTTCAAGATTGCTGAGAGCAAGCATAGCGTGGGTATAATTTCCGAGGCTGTGACGAGTTTTCTCAAGATGAGTTTTTTTTATTTCTTATGACCAAGTTCCGAAATAATCTTCCCTGATGTGTGCTTTGACTTGCTTTCTATATTCAGCTACCTCCTCAGCATATTCGCTGGGAAGCTCTATTTGGAATTCCACCCGGATCTTGTTGGTTTGATCAAGAGCGATCCACCCCACCGAAATGCGTTTCGTTTAACCAATGTTAATGATTTATCTCCTTGACTTCGAAATGCATCTCTCGCACCCAGGTGAATTCGTCTCCCGGAGGAGCTCGACTCACTGCCAGGCCGCTTGGTGGTTGAGAAATGCGTTGCTCAACTGGGCGTTTCGCCTTATCCGAGTTCCAGGTCGCAGCTTGAAATCCCGTACTTCGCTGTGGGCTCTTCTGAACCCATACAACCCGCTCTCAACCCTCACTATAAAGCACTCAAATAGATTTACTATGAAGCTCCGAAAGATAGTGACAGTTCGATCGGGAGATCTTGCTGGGGTCCGGCCACATCATCCTCCACCTGTCGTTTACGAAATTCTGCTCCTTGATTTGGCGCCAAGCATTTTTGTTTTTCAATCGAATAAAAACTTCCCTGATGGTCCCTGTAGTGATATTCGTACCAGCATTCAGTGATGGTTCTTCAGGTCCATTCTGCGTCAACACACAAGCTGACGTCCCGATATTGAGACAGGCAATAAACTTGGGAGAATGCGTGTTATGCGTGATTATTGAGCTGACGAGTTCTGTTCCAGATTGTGAGGTTACTTGCGTGGCAGGTTTAGAAGCTTCTGGATGTGGCGTAACATCGGCTGTGGGAACCTCGTTAAGTGCCATAGCTACGTTGCCGAAGCAATACAGTAGTTATCACCGGTTTGATTCTTACCAGCCATTTGAACCTCTCAAATATAGTGCAGTGTATGAGTAGATATACAAGAAAGCTGCCTGGTAATCAGGAAGGCTTTTTCATTTGTTAGACATTCTTGATGGATACCCGAGTCTTATCACGGTATAATTTACAAAGATCAAGTCCTTTGCATCTATAGGTAACGGATATAGTTCTTATATCGGAAGGGTTAAATATGAAGAGTAGGTATTCAAGGTAAGAAATATATTTAGTTTAGAAAAGAAAAATTTTGATGGAAAAGTTGGTGTTCTTATATGCTCCGATGAACGGTTTTCCAGTAAATGAATGTTATTTAGGGCTCCACTTCTTGTGATGGCTGATTCATGAATAAAGGCCTGAAAATACAGGAGGTTAGGACGAGTGGATTAAGGGTTGGTGAAGCGATCTGAGTTAACGTGAAAATGAACAGGAAGTGAAAATCATGATGAAGTTGTGTGTCGATGAGAATTTGTGACGCCTTACATAGCTGTCTTCTGGTATAAATACGATTTGTTAGTTCTATTGTGGGTCAGTTGGCATCTTCCTCTGACGGGAAGACCGCGGCGCTATAGGCTGAGGTGAAGACATGTCATAGACGCTCCTCCCCAATCTTCTCTCCTCCGCATAACCGAATTGATTCTGCAACCCGAATACCGCATAGCAATTGATGCAAGAGCATTCTATACATGCAGTAAACGGACAGTTGTCTACTTGGGGGTTAAAATTAGAAGGATATTTATCTGCCACAGATTTCCCTAACACAGCGAAGGTTAGTGCTGCTCATTGAGCGATCTATTGGGAAGATACTTACAGTCGTTCTTTCGCTTCCGCCGGGGTTTTAAACGGCGCTCATCTGCATCAGAGCCGTGAGGACTGTTATCACCGGTCTATTACTACGCTGTCAGATTATGTACTGGATAAAAAATCATTGGTTATATTGTCTCTTACCCATGGTTCTTCCCCACTTTTCTTGCTTGAATCATAACGTAGCTCCATACTACAAGGGATTGTTGAATCGTATCGCAAGCGCTGCTGAGAAGTGAGCTGCTCATAGCAAGTAATTTTCATCCGCTCGAAAGCTTCCCAATACTGGTCTGCTTCTGCACTATCTGCCTGAGACACCGTTTGTCAGCATCTCAAACAAAATTCGGCACTCCTTGTGGTATACCTCTTTTAACTTCTGCGCCTTTAACGAGTCACTCTCATAGTGGTAGATGTTAAGGATAATTCCATGCCAAACTGCGCGCAGGACATTGCGACATATATAAGGGCCTTGTACCCCTGCCACAATGTCCATATACTTCAGAGACTGTAGAGAAACGAGGCCAATGTACGGCACTACGACACTGTTACGGCACCGATCTTCCATAGCAAGCATGCCTATGCTATTGCCTGTGATGTTGCACCTCTTGACGAAACGGAAAACTCTCCGGTTCTCCCTCACCCTTCGGGCCCAATACGCTTCTTTCGTCGCATGATATTCCCAAGCTTCATGCACCGCTGGAGAATTCATCTGTTGTTCCTTCGTTAGTAGCTTGATCTTAATTTAAGATAGTGATATCTATAAGACCGGCGAGGGCATACTTGCTGCAGGAGGGAAGACCTCCTCGGGTGGCCTTCTGGAAAGACAGCCGCAACACAACGAGTCCAGAACCAGTTTACTTCCTGGCGAGAAAATATGTGGTCCTTCAATACACCGATACTTATCATTCTTGTGGTGTAGTCGTAGCAATTCCGTCCCCATTTCTCAAAGTGAATTTCTTTCCAGACTACTGGGGTGCCTAGTCTAATGCTTTTCTCAATGGTCGTTTCTTTTTTGCGAGAAGCCACACGTGACTTGATGATGGGGGTAGACCTGTGTGGCGGTGCGATTGATTGAGCCGCTGGAAGGGGTTTTGTGTCTAGGAAAGCCGTCGCATTTTTTAGATGCTTGTCCGGTACTGCCTGTGACATCGGTGATGGAAGCTGGTACTCTCGGCTGTTGGAGTTCGTGCGCCGCTGGGGTAAGGCTTTCCTCTGAACGAATGATCTCACAACCTACCTCTTTATCCGGTTTCAAGTTTGTTGGGATGCACGTCTCTGTCGGTCGAATCGGCGGAGAAATTGGGAGGTGATCTCTGTCTGTAATTGTCGTTTCGTCACGAGGCTCTCTATCTAGCACTAAGTGTGCCGGATCTGACTCTTCTCCTGCATCAATAGGAGCGGAAATCCTCTTCTGATCTGCTATAGCGGTAGCAACATCTATGGCTGTAGCAGTCGTTGCAAATTCTGAAGCTGTTACCGAGTATATCGTCAAACCCAAGCGTTGGCATTTCTCAAGTGGGGTCTCGGACGAATCTTCCATGACGGTAACTTTGATTGATAGATAGGGCGAAGAAGCAGCTTGCGATCATATACAGATGCTGGTATTGGCAAGATGGACGGCTATGGCGATGAAACTCTGTGTACTGTGTGCAGGATTGAAAAGGTAACGTGGCTCATGTGTGATGGAAGGGAAAAATGTTGTTGTGTGTTGAGGATAAGTAAGCCTAATAGGATATTTAATGTTTCATGCAGTAATATAAATCTGATATTTGTGCTATACCTTTTACCTTGAAGTCTTGGTGGTCGAGGTGGAACGCGAATAGTCATATCTCTGGCGACAGACGGTAGGCTATGAGTACTTCCATCCTTTTTTTGCTTCAGCTCTGGAGTTCAATTCCAGGCAGCCACCGAATTATGTTTTTATTTTTGACTTTGATTTTTGTGGTAACACCTATAAATCGCTACTAGGTAAGTGACTTGATAGATAGTTCTTTGGGCTAACTAGGTTCGGCTCCTATCTTGGAGACTTGGTGTTCTAACTTGTAAAGATTTTAGACGTATTCACCTGTAAACGTTACGGGTCGAATGCCGGTTGGTGCCTGCCTGCGTGGATGTTCCATCACAAATCAATAATCTGGCCTTGATTACTAGCTTGCGACCCAATTTATTGAAAGCAGTATAGACGCAAGTTGATAGCCATGAAACGGCAAAGAATCTCCAAATGCAGAATCACGATCTTGCCGTTCCATTATAAGGCAACAACGATCTTCAAATGGAGAAATCGATCTCAAGAAACTCGCGAAACAGTCTCATCTCACATCAGGTTCGTTGGCAAAGCATATGCGACATAAAAAATTGGGAAATGAGGCATGAAAACTGGCCAAGCTACCAGGTATTCCACGCAGTCGGCCTGGCTGTTGTTTTTTAGTGACAGGCTTTCACCTACCTCGTTGTGCAAAACTCACGCTGATAGTATTTCTGTTCCACATCATCCCAGTAGCTTTCTTATTACAACTCACAATGATTTCTTCCATGTCTTTTAGGTTGGAGAGCCGGTTAAGTCAGGACGACCAAGCACTAATTTGGCCAACCCATCCCTTCTTCACAGGCTCCATAACTAACGAATTCATGGAACGCTTTAGCGATAACGTCCGCATAAAATCAGCGTAGGCGGCCTCCATGCCACCATCCCAACATCACCGCCTACTACGCTCAATGTTGAAGCCAAAGCCCTACTGGTGGGCGGCCAACCGTGTGAAAACGCCGTTATCAAGAATCGAGCTAACTTATGCTGAATATTATAGAGTAGGAGCTGTAATTACGAATCTGATGGGAATTCAGAACTGAACAATTGTACAAGGCATATATAGTATCTCACTCCCATTAAGACGCACATTGCATACTATGGACGTTAAGTTAAACGGCGGAGCTTTCCGCACTCGGAATCGACATTATTATCCGTGCGATCCCTGTCTTACTTACTTGCTCTATTTCCTTCTTATCTTACCTCTTTCCCATCAACATCAGCCTCTAGTTGTAGTTCAAGTAATCTCCATTGTCTGAACGAGTCGACCGAAGGCTTAAACGACCAGACATGGAAAATTCTAAGGACCAGACTTGGGCCAATATTATGGGCTCATTGCAGGAGAGTCCCTGGCAGTGCTTCGTTGCGCCGCTTCTGAATGCTAAATATGTTGCATCTTCGATTTTAGCAAGCGTTATCTTTTTTTCTGTCTCTCACATCTCCATTATTCTATTCCTGTGGATCCTCTAAATCTCTAATCGGTAGATATTATAGTGCACGTTGAACTCTTCTAGCAAAATCTTAGAAGTCCTTTACTTTAAAACAAATCGATGTTACTGGATAATCCCACTAGCAGAAATTTCATCGAATAACTTATTACACTACGCCGAGCACATCAGTATGCTACGTCCTTCAGAGAGCTACTAGCAAGAGTGTGGTAGCTTTAGCTCGAATGATGAACTTCGTGTGAACTTAGAGAGATCTTTAGTATGTGTCTCACGATTTGCTTCGCCAACCAAGCTCTGAATGTTCAGGCATCTGTACGTCGAACACGAAGAAAGAACGAAAAAACGAAATCTGTTTCTCCATACCAATGCTCATAAAATTTGCTTAGTATATACCAACTATCCATTTCTAGAAGAACCCTGAGACCATCTTCCCAATTCATACGGGTCATAGGCCCTCAGTGGCCGGGCGACTTGGCAATACGTTCAACCTCATATTAATCAAGGCTTAATTCTGTGTCAAATTTGCAACCGGTCTTAAGTATGTTTCTTCGGTTCTGACCAAGATGTACTGAACTGAATTTGTAGCCATGGCAGGCACGCATGAAGAGATTATTCCTCTCGTCTCTTTCGTTCTTACGAACATTTTAGGCCTTTTCTTAGTGTGCTCTTAACGGTTCACGCAGTCAAGCCACACATATCCGACGAATTTACAGTATTTCGAACATCTCATCCATTCGCATGCCAATGCTACAGCCAACATAGCCGATCGTCCTCTGCTTTTGGCTGGCTCCAGGGTCTTCATGCATAGTCCCTAACGCTTCTCGAACAATTCTCCAAATCGCTCAATGAAGCCATCTATCTTTTTTCCCACCGCATCTCCTATCCCAACGTCTTTACATACCAATCAGCCCATCAGCTCATCCAGCAGACGCGCGAGCTGGTGAGGAATGACAAGGAGATGCGACGAGTATGTGGATAGAGTGCTGTTGCGATGACGGTTGATCCACTCGTTGGCTTTGTGTATTCAACGACTCTTGTCGCGTCTGGATCTAATGGCCGTACGTTGCCAAACGAGAAAACAAATGGTGAGACTACTTGTTCATTTTGGATTGTTGAAATGAGATATCGGTTAGGCTTTCACTTCCCTTCACTGCAGGCTAGTAGGATACAGACAACAGGACAAGAAAAAGGTAGGATCAGAGAGGTTAAGTAAGAAGGCTAGGTTGTTAACAATGCTTGCGGTCCTGTGACCATGATCTTGAAAGGTTATAGGTGGATGTGGAACAGTCAATGATTAATAACTAAATTTCGGGCGACGCCCATATGATAGTAGAGTAGGGATATCAACAGATGCCAGCCGGTACCGCCCCTCATAACCGGGTAATACCTTTTGTCCCAAAAGAGAACGCCCACCACTTTCCGTCGCAAACCTACAAACTCGAAAAATCTCAGCTTGCTACATTCTCTCTAGCCTTTGCGCCGCTAGCCCTATGCCACACATCCCCACCCCATCTCATCAGCCGCTCGGCTGCCGCTGTAGGACCATCTACAGCTGGTCGTACATCTAGAGAGAACACAGGTGCTCCGGTCGGTTCAGGGACAGAATAGTAGTCGATGACGTATCTGACTTCTCGTACGTCTCCTTGAGGCGTCCGTCGCTGGACATACCAGTCGTGTCGATCGAATGGGGCGTCAGAACTGCAGGAGATTAGCGCTGGGTGGAATTGACCAGCAAGTAATACTTACTTGAATTTAGCAGGATACATGCGTCCTAAGAAATCGAATATTCTTGCTTTGGGTGAAATATCATCTGGTCTGCCTTGAAACCTCAATAATTTTGGCTTCGCAATCTGCCATTCCGGTGCAACCTTATCAGCGTCTTCAACGAATCCTTCTTCACCCCTTCGGCACGCCTGCCAGCCGTAGCCGAGTCCGCGACTGAATCTCCGTTCCCAGTTTACAATCTCTTCCCAAGCACCCTCGTTCAAAAAATTATGGACTGCTACCATGGATTCCACAGCATCTTGGGGAGTGTCATCGTAGCCCTTCCGCAGCATTGCATTATACATCTGTTGCGGTGAGGGATACTCCCAGTTGCTCTCCGAATCGCCTCTCGGTATCGATGATGTTTCGCGTTCTATTGGAAGATCGACAGATTGGTTTGCGGCGGGAGACTGGGAGAGGTTTGGGAACATGTAGTTTAGGGGATTGAGTCGAGACGAGGTGGATGGAGGTGGGGCAGAAGGTTCCAGAGGGGCGTTTGGCGCTTGCACTGGGCATGAGCCGGCTGTGGGAGATCCTGAGGAATTTCGAGGGGGAAACGAAGGCGTTGAGGGTATGGCGGTATGCATCGGACAACCAGGCTTAGAAAGTTAACATCAATAATATAGTAGCAACAAAAGTCCATATCTTACGGGAGGAGTAGCATTTGATTTTGTGGGAGGATGAGGCGCAACAGTGGTCGATGCACGGGGTTTGTCCACCCAAAACCAGCCCATTGTAGGTGCTATTAGTGTTCAGGGTTTATTAGGGTGAAGATAATTGAGAGGCAATGGTATAAACGACAACGGATTTATGAGGAACAACTTGGAGAGAAGTTCGGCGGTCGAAGAAGGATAAACTTCAGGGTCGAGAGGACGAAAAGGGTCTAGCCTGAATTTGCGGGCAAAATGACGTTGCGCTTTCACAGGCTACGCGAACGATCGCGCCAAACCGAGGGCACGGCAACATGAAGACCATGGACTATAAACAGCCTCCATGACTCGGACTGTAAGGACTGATTCGTACGATGAGAACGGCCTTCTACTTCGGCCGACTATGCCTTCGTCGCGGAGCCCAGCGGCATGTAGCCTTACTTGAGCGACGCTTCTCCATATCTGCAAAATGGCCTAAACCTCGAAAGGCGCCACATCGACCTCCAAGAGGGAGAAAAACTTTATTAGCTTTGCTTAGCCCAGCCGCTTTCGTGCAATTGAGTGAAGAGGACAATGGCGATGGCAAGACACCGGAAGAACTCATGTTGGAGGCTTCGCGGGCGGAGATTGAGAAATCGATGCCCGACAATCTGCATGGCTTCAGGAGAGCATGGCACGGTCTCTACCTAATCTTGGACAAGTACATCTATGAGCCCATAGCAACGGGCTTTCGATTTCTACACCTTGTGGTCATTTTTGTTCCGGTAATAGCAGCGGTGCCGTTGGTCTGGCTTGGACGAAGACAAAAGGAACACGACAATGAGCGTACAGGTACGCTCTGGTGGTACAGATTCTTGGTCCATGCTATGGAGCGCGCTGGCCCAGCTTTCATCAAGGTACTTGACTCTGTGGCGAAAATGGCTCCAACTGATCTTTTGTAGCTTGGACAATGGGCGGCCTCAAGGTCAGATATATTCCCGGCAGAAATGTGCCATACCATGTCTTCGCTCCACTCCAATGCTCCGGCCCATTCCTTAGCAGATACGAAAAGGATAATCGTCAAAGCTTTCAACGGCCGCCCTTTTGAAGACATATTCGACGAATTCCAGGAGAAGCCTCTAGGCGTAGGAGCCATAGCTCAGGTTTATAAAGCCAAACTCAAACCTGATCTCGCCGGTTCCGAAGATGCGGACTTGGAAGTCGAACCAGAAAACATGCGCAGAAGAGTCCGCAAGAACGTCGACACTTTCATCAAATCCACCCCTCAACGCGTTCCCTCCTCTTACGTTGCCATCAAAGTACTCCACCCAAAGGTCGAGCGCCTCGTCCGCCGTGACCTGCGCATCATGACTTTCTTCGCTACAATTCTAAACGCTATCCCTACTATCGAGTGGCTATCTCTACCGGACGAAGTGGCTCAGTTTGGCGAAATGATGCGCTTGCAATTGGATCTTCGCATCGAATCTGCTAATTTGACCATGTTTCGCAAGAAATTCAGAGATCGAACCACGGCTTGGTTCCCCTACCCTTACGCCAGCCATACCACGCGACAAGTCCTTGTCGAGGAGTTCGCCCAAGGCATCCCCCTGGCAGCCTTCCTTGAAGACGGCGGGGGGGTATTTCAGCAGGATATCGCTGACGAGGGCCTCGATGCTTTTCTTCACATGCTTCTTATTGACAATTTCGTCCACACCGACCTGCACCCTGGAAACATCATGGTCCGCTTCTACCTCCCTACACAAATTTCACTCCCTCTGGGACGACACAAACCCTCCGACTCCCCTACCGACTCCCTTGACGTCACCGAAGAAGTCCTGCAAAGACTGCGCCCGCATCGCCACCACCCCGAGGCCTGGGTCTCACAACTTGCCCAAATCGACAAAGAGGGCTACAGGCCGCAGCTCATCTTCATTGACACGGGCCTTGTCACAGCTCTCAACGCCACCAACCGCAGGAACTTCCTTGACCTCTTCAAAGCCGTCGCCGAATTCGACGGCTACCGCGCCGGGCACCTGATGGTCGAGCGTTGCCGCCAGCCTGACGCCGTCCTCGACAAGGAAGTATTCGCGCTCAAAATGCAGCACCTCGTCCTCGGCGTCAAATCAAGCACGTTTGCGCTCGGCAACATCAAGATCGGGGATGTCCTGAACCAGGTCCTGTCCATGGTGCGCGAACACCATGTCCGCATGGAGGGAGACTTTGTCAACGTCGTCATCAGCATCCTCCTCCTCGAGGGCATTGGCAGGAGCCTAGACCCGAATCTGGATCTCTTCAAGAGGTAAATTTCCCCCCTCGTTCCCCATTCCCACCTACGCCCTCACCCACCTACACCTCACAACCTCCCAAGACTTGACTAACCCCTCTCCCATCTCCACAGCGCCCTCCCCATCCTCCGCCAACTCGGCTCCCAAGGCGGCGGCGCGAGCCTGCTCCAAAACGTGCGCGAGGGCGACTACAGCATGCTGAAGGTGTGGGTGGGGCTCGAGGCGCGGCGGTACCTCCTGGCGAGCGCGGAGCAGGTCGAGAGTTGCGTACGGTATGATCAGCTGTCGCCGAATATTTAGGTTTGGTGGAGGTTGGTGCACGTGTAGGGGGCGAGATGGTTGTGGGGGAGGGTAGGTGGGATGTAGAAAGAATTATATAGGTAGAGCTGGGTTGGCCCACGAAAGGCATCTATGGACACGGGAAATATAAATATTATACATCTAAACAGCGAACCCCAAATCTGCGCAAATCTAAAAGCCCGGCCCCTAAAACGCCAGGGATGCCGCTAACTGCGACGAAAATAAGGGTGCATTGGCACCCTACGAGCGTATCGCCTACCACGCCGCAACATCTTCCCTCTCCGACCTACCTCTTCCTTTGCTCATCCACTTCCTCGCGATAGCAAACCGACTCATACCCCCCGGGTTCTCGCCCTCCCCAGCAAAACCCCTCCCCACCTTCGCCGCCCCAACATCCTTCTCCAGCACCTCCACCAAGCCTTCTGCAAACAACTCCCTCACCGTCTCATCTGCCAGGTACGCCCTCCTCGCCCCCTCCGCCGCCCTCCCCTCCTTCCTGACTTTCAGATCCCTGAATGCACCCGCCAGCAACCGCTCGAGGGCCTTGCGAAACTCGAGCACGGTCTTGGCGGCCCTGCCCCCACTGCCGCCGTGCTGGACGTAGAAGGGGAGCCAATTGTCAATCTCAAGGATGTTCTTGCTGGTGGTCAGCTGGGTAATTTTGCCGCCGAAGAGGGTGGCCATGAGGGGTGTGGCCTCGGACGTATCGCGCAAGAACAGGGTGCCGCCGTCGTTGGAACGGGCCATGGTACTGTATGAGTACAATTTGCCATAGCGGATGCGATCTTCGTCACCTTTGTCGCGAGCATTGACGGACGAGGGATGGACGATGGTGCCCTTTTCGCCTGGGGTCCGAAACGTGCGGCCACCAGTAGCGACGGCGAGATTTGGATGAAGACCCGCAAGCGCGAGGGCCTTGACTAACGGGGTTTTTGACGAATTGGTATTGAGGAGGGGATCGCCGAATTCAGAGTTCGAGCGAGCATTAGAGGGCGTAAAGGGGATTAGTCCGGCTTCAACGAGGATTTCTTCAATCTGTCGTGCAGTTGCGTCAACAACCTTGAAAGAGTTATTGTGGATGAAGTTTTTGAAAGCAAAGTCTTGCGAGGCGTGGTCGCCTTTTGTGTCACGGATACGACGCATTTCACGGACGGCACTTAGGAGGGCGATATGATCAGACGCTGAGCGCCCGGCGAATGAGGCTTTAGCTCTTTGAGCCTCTCCCCGCGCTTCTAAGGGATTGACAAAGATGTTTCGCTCTGCTGCTGCGGCGCCCAGGATGAGCATGGGATCTAGGCAGCGGAACAGTACACCTAGAACAATCATTTTCCCCAAGCTTGGGTGTACGGGAAGAGAAGCTAGGAGGCGGCCTAACGGAGTGATTCTCTCGTCCTCTGTGATGGCGTCAAGAGCTTGGAGGTTTACAACGGAGGTGTCGACGGCAGCGGGAGCCGGAGGTTCGATGGCTTCAGAGAGAAACTCGCGGATGGGGGATTTGAAGGCTTGGGCTTTGATGTCGAGGCAGATTTCTTGGAGATCGGAGCGGAGGATTTCCGGAAGGCCGATAGCGCGAAGGGAATTGTGGCGGGTGCGAGAAAAGAGGGCGTAGTAGTTACCATCTTGTACTCGACCGGCGCGACCTGCACGTTGTTTAGAGTTGGATTTACTGATCCAGGTGCACTGGAGTTTGGTAATACGGCGAAGCTGATCGTATTGCTTTTCCCGTAGCTTTCCCGTATCAACAACGTGTTGTACATCCGGAATGGTGATGGAGGTTTCTGCAATGTTGGTGGCCAGAATGATCTTGCGGCAGCCTTGTGGTACTGCATTAAAGACTTCGGTATGTCCACCTGCGATCGATGAATGTAACATCGAAAGCTTGAATTTGGATGTATCGGCAAAATTGACACCCAGTACGCCCTGACGTAGCCACTCGTCGACCTTCAGCATCTCATCGAGACCAGGGAGGAACACGAGAATTGCGCCGTTCTCCGTCGTCTTTGCAATGTGTGCGATAGTTGTCGCCACCAGCGCATATGGTATGATTGAGTCCTCCTTTTCGTTTGAGACCTCAATGTCACCTTGAGCAGAAATCTTTCGTTCGTGCTTCCAGTCAATGACGAAATCATTATCCTGAGCGGTCGCAACTGCGCTACTTGGCGCTACTTTCACTTCCTCGGCGTTCTCCCGGCTGTATCTATCGTTAATCTTGAGGTAATCCCGAGTCGCTGGCTCAGAGTACATGGCTCGTAATTGCGTTGCACTGTGTGTTTTGGTCATGTCCTGAAGTATAGTATCAAGAAACTTCTCCTTGACAGGAAATGTTCGGCCGGGTACAGAAAGAGCGGGACAGGCACTCGTACCATGGCCAGCATTGTTATTCTTAAAGTAGTTTGCAAACAGTTCAGTGTCCATTGTAGCGCTCATGAGCACCACTTTTGGAGTGGATTTACCACTAGCTGCTCTGTGTGCCATGACTTTTTTCAATATTATCAGAAGAAAATCTATCAAGATATCGCGTTCGTGCACTTCATCAATAATCAGATGAGAAGTGCTATCCATAACTTCGTCAGGTGAATTCTGAAGCTGTTGTAAGAGGATACCAGTGGTGCAGTAAGTTATGCTGCCACCTGGATTAGGCAATCTTGCATCAAAGCGAACTTGATATCCAACAGTATTTTGCAGACTCTGAGCTCGCTCTTCAGCAACTCGTCGAGCCACAGATGTCGCTGCAATCCGACGTGGTTGGGTACAGATAATATTGCAGGTCGCACCTCTGCCATTTAAGATTTTGTCTTCGAGCAGTATTTGCGGTACTTGAGTAGTTTTGCCACTACCAGTAGCTCCGACGATAATGCTGTAAGTATTGTGGTTCACCTGATCAAGTACCTTTGCCTTATATTGATTCATTGGTAATTCAGACCTCTTTCTCCGCAGCTGCTCCAAATTCGGATTCTTGAGATAATCACTCAAAGCTTCTTGCATTTGAAAGTTACGTGGCTCGATCTGACTTGGTGCCAATTGACGTTTGGGCCGTCGCTTGTTCCCTGATATTTCCTCATCTGACAAGATCTCTTCCGCCTGGTCAGGTAATCCAGCTCTACGAGCGCTTAAAAGCGTCTCTCGCATGACAAGTATTGCGTCATCATCGAGTGGCATATCAATTGCGTTGAGTGGTCTCAATATCTCACCGTTCCCAGTTTTCAATGCCCGGAAGAATCTAGGAAACAGTTCAGGTTCCCTCTTTTTTAGAGCTATCGCGGCCGTTAAGTAGGCCAGATCTTCGGCTTTTCTCTTCCCAACCATCTCAACAGGTTCGCCCGTAGGCTCATTGTCGACTAGTACCTGTGCCAGGAAAGGCATGTCCCCAAGCGACCTCTGGTTCCTCGCTTGTTTTGAAGTGACCTCAACAGATACTTTGGGATGGACAATCTTGTAATAGTCAAAGAACTTTCGAGCATTGCTGGTCGTAAGAGCTGTAGAATCTTTGATGATGATTGATCCATCTCCGTGCTCAGCATGATGTTTTTCGGCGGCTTCTTTGAAGTGTAAAGCAACAGCTATCTCTGCTTGTTTAAGTCCATGACCCTTACGCACAACTTCTATGTTCAATTCGGACAGCCTAACGGTAAACTCCACAACCTTTCGGGCATGCGTTCGCCCCGGCAAAACCCTAAAATCGATTTTCGGTACCGCATCGAACCGAGCAGCATAGTTGTAAATGTCCATCTTAGCATTAGCCTCATCAGCGAGTACCTGCTGGTCGAGTTTCTCGACCCGCAGGGACCCAACAACGCTCTGAAGGATACCAAGTTCGTGGAGCCTGGGCACCATATTGAAGTACGCTGCATGATCAGCTTCCTTTTTAGTCCTGGCCGTCCCATGAACGACCTGCAATGGCGCCTGACTCGATGTTTGGAATGATAGATCGCATTTGAACCCTCCTGAGCTCCCTAATTCGGAGATTTCCGAGTGTATCTTTGCTTCTGACGCTCCTTGCACATAGTTGTGTATCCATTCTTTGGGATTGGAAAAATACCATCGCGGGATATCAGGGTATTGTTTGGATATGGCTTGCATGGCGGTCTTGGAATATACTTCGTTCTCAAGTGACAATGCGGGTGCTCCTTTATGTTTCCGCGACGGACGGGGCCCAGGGGACACCTCAGCTTTCCTCTTCGGTGCTTGACCCGTCCTCGATGATGTCCTGCTTCGCGAACGATGTCCTTGAGTATGTTGCGACCCCGTACGCCGAGCCTCTAGTGAACTTGATTTGCCTCGTGCTGGAGGTTGGCGATCTGGTGGTGGGGAGGACCGGATGCCAGATGGCGTTGATATAGGTTGATGTGACTTTTTGTCCGGCGCTCCTTGATGGGAATCCTTAATGTTACGATTTGATGGCTTGGAAAACTTTGACCCATGTATAAAAGCCGACTCCAATGCATCGTTTCCCCATGACTTTAACTCTTGTACCGTTGACTTGGGTCTGCTCTGTTGTAGTTGCGATGGATCTCTCCAAGATTTTAGAGCCAGAATGTCTCTTGTCTGTAAGCAAGGGGGCATGATACGCGTGCGAAGCGCCTACAGAGGCAGTATCAGCTATGGCTTTAATGTATGGAACGCAGGAGCCACAGGAGGGACAGCTCACCAGCGCTCTCTTCATGTCTTCTGATGGAAACTTGAGGAGGAAATCAACATGTCTCACTTCTCAAGCCAATCACTCGTGCTTCAGAACCACCAACGACAGCGAGCATGGAGTTACGCGGTGCTGATATATTTGTCTGTTCGCTCATAAAGCAAAGTAATCGTCCTCCATCAGTTTTTTAGACTTTTGCGCTAAGCAAAGAGCTAAATATGCTTAGTTGGCACTCCGTTTAGGATCCCAGCGTCCGCCGCTTAGCCCTTCGCGCTACAGTAAGGTAGCGCATCTCACGCCCTAGCCGCACCATCGAATTACTAGTAAACGGTGTGATGGTCGTCGCTGCTATCTGGGAGCTTTTTTCAAGAGGATATAAGGAAAGCCCTAGCCCTTCATCTCGATCTTGCCTGTTACTATGTAAAGACGACTGTGACTTGTTGAAATGTGTAGTTAGGCCTCAGAGGCTTATCAGGAATCTACGCCGGTTCAGCGCGATGAATGCTCATTGAAAGCTACCGTCATTTCTTTGTACTTTAGGTCCTTCAAGTTGGCGTTGTAGTAACACGATGTTCCTCATAAGCGTCAAGGAACCACGCATACTACGATACTCGGATTAACGACTTTCTGCATATACTGCGAGACGCGCCAAAACAACGAAAACCGACGCCCTTTCCGTTGCTTGCAATAGTCTACGAGCTACAAACTCATGAAATTATGACGCGAGCGCAAGAGTGGGCTCCAGCCTAAAGAATTACAGCTGGAAGACGGATTATAGCTAATTCTTATACAAGCACTACTTTGATGTGGTTCTGTCTGGAATTCCATCTCCTAATCGATAGAAAGCCGTGCCCATCTCCTATACGCCTTCCAATAGTGTCTCAAACCCATTCAAAGAGCCACACTCTTCCCGTGGTCGAGTTCTGGCTGGATCATCTTCGAGACCTTAGACAAGCATATCAAGCGGACGACGTGGCGCTTAAAAACCGCTTCTACAAATTCGATCGTACCCCTCAATGAAAGTTAGCAAAACCTACAGATAGGCATACATGCAATTGGACCAGACGGACCATCGAGGGTAAAGAACTAGAATGGATAGAGAGACGCACTGGAGCAATCACGGATGCTTATGCAGATATTCTACAGAGGAAGTCGATGGGTGAGAGACGGATGGTCCATGCCTTGGTGGGCGGTTGCTTGTCAGGAAGCAGAGAAGAGTAGAATCAAAGACACCATTTAGATTCGACTACCGTCTAGCCTCGATACGCATACGACCATACGCGACACAGATAGGATTACCACCCCTTCCCTCAACGCCCCATCATCCCTCCGTACCACTTCCCTCCTCTCTCAATCTCTCCCTAAGCCTCATCAACGCTTTCCCCAGCTAATTCTCCCCCCACTCCTCCCTCATCCTCTCCGCATGCTCCGCCGCAAACCCAATTCCCCAAACCCAATCGATTAGACTCGCTTCCACGAGCTCCCTATCCCCCGTCCCCAGCAACTCCTCTCTGAGCCTCTTATCCTGGCCAAACTTTAACCAGTTCCCCTTAGTCACGATGTCGAGTTTGCACCGATCGTAAATTTCAAGATCTAGACCCTGGACTTTTCTGCCCAAACCTTTCTGTTTCCGGGGCGATTTCTCGGCGATGATCTTTTCGGCTGAGGCAGTGTCGGAGGCAAGAAGGGGTTTTTGGTACATCATGTACTGTTCTGCGCAGCTGAAGGTGAGAGTGTTGTCGGTGAAGCAGGAGGAGTACCATTGGCAGAGGTGGCCGTGGGGCCCAGTGGTTTTCCAGAAGAAGATGGGGTGATTGGAGGGGGGTTTGAGGGGTCTGGAGAGGTGTGTTTTAAATCAGAGGAGAGGTTCGTGAAAGTTTGGGGTGCGAGGCTCTCTGAGCTTGGCGCTTGGCTGCGCGCTGAGAGCGAACATAGCGCATGTTGAAGGAATTGGAAGAGAGAGAGGTAAGGAAATTCTGGACCGAAATTTGAGAAGAGGAGTTGACAAAAGGAAAGAGAGATGGCAAGAAATTAGGGTATGTGTAGAAGGTTAAAGGAGACTCATACGGAGTCATGGCATGGTGCGAGGGGGTGCGAACCGTGAACACGTCTGATTAGTACATGCTTGGGTGTGTCATCTACTGTAACTTGGGGAGAAAGCGTTTAAGAATTTTTAAAACTTCACTAGTGGTGTATGACGCCTTTCCCTAGAAAGTCTGTGTAGAGATTGAAAAGGTATGTTAGACCTGATGGATGCAGGCACCGTAAGGTAGCTTTTAGCCTGTCGATCGAGCTAACCTGGAAAAAGTCTAGCTCGGCTGGCTAGCCGCAATCACCAATACCATAGGGCTGGTTTTGTTGAATGCAAAGAGTTTGCGTTGTATGGTAGTGGTCGCTAGCCCGCAGCCCTGTCCAGCCTGTCTAAAAGGTCGATTCGATGAGGTGCACACAGTCAGATGGAATCACTGATTGGGTCAGACAGCTCGAACAAGAGTAGGATATTCCTTCGAAGGTATACAGCCTACTAATTTTCTCTGAGACCATTGAAACAATCGCAGTTTGATGCGAATCGCTCAGAACATTACTTCGCTGTTTGACAATCAGAAGTCATCGGTTGCTCCTGACGCACCCGACGTGCCCACTACTAAACGGGCTGATGGCTTTGCTTGTAGGTGATTTCAGTTGTGTTGTTGTAGTTGTTGTTCTTGCTTGTGTAAAACTCGATGTTGTTTGCCGTTTGATGATCCGCGGTAAGTGACTGTCTGTGCTTATTCTTCCCCCCTTCATTGTATAATTTAGTGAAAGATCATTTTACGTTGCTGTAGAATCTAGCTACATATCTTAGTTTACGGACAGTGCTAAAGATTTCTCTTCTGTGTGACCGGTTAAAATAACCATATAATCTCGAGCAGCAGAATTCGATTATCATCAACATCACATCTCTTTGAGATTTCTGATTCTGTTAAACGAGGTATCGGGAGTAGTATGAGCGACGACCAGTCAAAGCAAAGCTATAACGTGACAAGACTTTCACTCTGGGACATTGATTCATCCTCAATTCACACAGAACATAAAGGATTCGGAACCTACTCCTTTCGTTTGTAGTTGTTTTTCCCTTCTCTGAATCCTAGCATGTATACATACATATAATGCCTTTTATGTCGATTCAGCATACTCTCACCAACAATACTTTTGTTAAAATGGTCTCACAACAGCCTAGTAGAAGTGTTATTGATATCCTCAATGCGCTTGGAAACGAGTGTGAGTCAGGCTTCTTCTTAACACAATTAGACACCAGATAACGAGGCTTGAGATGCGCTTTCAGAGTGTTACTGTGGAGAACGGTCATCCAGATTCACCGTGGTATTGAGTGACTTCAAAAAGGATGTCTCGATAGTAGGAGGCACTACCCAGTGGTAGGCTGTCGAAATGTGTTGTCAAGATTTAGCACCCAAGGTGGACTCCTCTCTACCACTAGAAGCACTAACCCAAGCTAAGTAGGAAATGTTATGCAGATGAAGCCTCCTATTGTGTTTTCATAATGAATTATCGAGCGCTCAATACATCGTCAACTTCTCATTGAGGGTATTTATACCTCTTGGCCGTACAGCACCTTCTTCTTTCCTCCAATCGATCATAGCATCCAAAAGCTAGAGAAACATCAAAGATTTACACAATCTTAAGCATTTTGGCCAATATCATCTATCATCCACGTTGAAGCAAGTTTTCTGATACATTATCAGCTTAGAAAACTTCACTGACGTAAAGCTATTATCGTTAACTCAGGAAATCTGCGTTCTTCACAAAGAAGCCTGGACAGTCATACTCCTCTTCTTCGAGAATCTTCTCCAGACACTCTACCCTTTTCAGCAAATACCTTGAAGCACCGACCAGTATGCCTTCTCAACCAACACCCCAACTTTCAGTCGACTCTCGATGGATGCCAATGATGCGCGAGGTACTCACTCTCCAAGCCCAATCAGAATTCAAGTATGTCGCACCGAAACCTTGGTGCAAGGCTATGAGTCAAGCCGCCGCTATTACGATTGTCAACTGCAACGACGAGAGCAAGGAGCAGTACAAGGTCAAGATTGGCTTGTGCAATGTCGAGACGACGTATTTGAGAGCTACGTTCATCTTGCCTACACTTACTCCACAAGATCGGTTCGCGAATTACGACGTTGAGGCAGACCCTATCCTTAACCATTTTCATGTCACTCATCGGCCGAGACTTTTCCTGGATTCCTGGGGGCTGCATCCCAAGGTGTACGGACTACCGCGTCCATTGAAACAGCAACCTCCAGTATCATCTGCAGCTACCGAAACCGTAGATACGGGTTTAGCCACCAACACTGGTGGAGAAACAGTAGAAATCCAAGCCAACGAGCGAGACGAGCAAGACGATAATGCTACATGTGCTTGCGAGGAACTAGTGATGGATAAACCAGTTGCAGAGGGTTCAGCAGAGAGAGAACCAGGTGTGGTGATACCAGTTGTGGAAGTACCTGTGGTCGGCCAAACGGTGGAAGACGAGCCAGTGACCAAGGAACCCATGATAGATGACATCTTGGCCGTTAAGAACGACAACCAACCTATATCACAAGCAGACTCCAAGTCTGACAAGGCCATAACCATAGACACAAAGCTAGCACAGAGCTATGATCACCCAAGCTTGTCTTCATCCCCGGAAGATAAACGCTCCGCTTCGTCATCACCAACTGCTAAGAGTCCTGCGGCATCCACTCCAGACAAGAAGTGTCACGCCTCCGGTAGTTCCGCCCCTCCGACATCAGCTGGATCAACACCAGAGAAGGGAAAGGCTGAGAAGTCAGTAGCCAATGAGGCAGAGAAGAGTTTGGAGCCTCCAAGGAATATACAATCACAAGCCCTTGAGCACCAAGAACGTCTAGCTGAGGCAATAAATCTCGACAACGACGAATCTAGCCTATCGACTGTGGCTGTTAAGCCTGCACTGATTGATCAAGCTGTAGAGGTCCCAACAAACAGCGCCTTAGGTGCTGTAGCAAACAAGGTCGAAGAAGTATCGGATAGCTCTAGATACTCTATGGTTGGAACAGCTTTGTCCTTCCCGCAAGAAAATTTCTCTTTCTCTTTGGATCCGAAACCGAGCAATACGGTGCCAAATAAGCGAGACGCGAAGACGTCTTCAGCTAAGATTCCCACACCTCAAACAGAAGTGGAATCATCCAAACCAAAAACCATAACCTCCAGTCTAACTGATCAGTCGAAGCCGGGCCCATCTGCGCATGCCACTACTGAAGGTAAAGGGTCAAAGAAAGGCAATAAGAAGAAGCAGAAGAAGGCTGCAAAGAAAGCGAAGAAGGATAGCAAAGGAAAAGATTCCGGAATTAATGATCCATCACAGCACGAAGATCAGCTAAAACCTTCGGCTACCGCACCTGCTGCTAATGTTTCTTCTGTCTTTCTAAAGGACGACAGAGCAGTTTCTGACAAACCTCACTACTCTGCTTCTTCACCTTCCACGCCTTCATCGCCAAGTTCTGGAGAGAAAGGTTCTGATTCAGGTACTCCACCCCTTGCAATCTCGGGCGTTGAGCATAGCATGAGCGATAAGAGTCCAACTCCGGCTGAAGACTCGAAGCAGAACCTTCCCGCGCCTCTTCCTACTGAAGGGAAGGTTGCTAAGAAGGGCAAGGCCAAGAAGAAGAACGCCAATAGGAAAGCGAAGCGAGCCATCATGTTCGCCGCCAAGGACGATAAGGAGTCAGAGCATCAGATTGAGCGAGCCCGCTTAGTGGAAGCTTCTGTTGATGACGTTTCGACTTCCGATGTACCTGCGTCTTCTGAGCTTGATGACAAAAAGACCGATGTTCAGGAAGAGAACAGCAAGAAGGCAATGTCCGAAGACATGAAACAGGAGTCTGATATCTCGAACCCGCCCATCGCTGAGAACATACAAGGAGATATTCATCAATGTGGCGAAATCGACACTTTGATTACCAGTGGGGAAGACAAGGGTTATGAGAATCTCGAGGATCCGCAAGTCATCGACACTTCGACTGCTAAATTAGAGAACCAAATTCCTATAGTCGCTCCCGAAATGCAGAACTCCGTCGATGCGACTACTTGTGAAGAACGCCATCACGAGGACGATAAGACTACTTGCGGTGGCTCAACGATCGAGATAGCTTCTGAGCTTGACCATTCAAAAGCCTTGACTGCCGACAAAGAACATTGCAGTGTTGAAAAGATCGCCAAGAGCCCAATTCACGTTATCACAAAAGCGATTGCTCTTGTACAACCATGTACCGCCATTACGAAGAACTGTTCTGCCTTGAAGGTCAGCCAAGCCCAACGCTTATTCATTCCTCGCTGTTTACTCGTCCCTAGGGGGTCTTCACGACCTATCCGGAAGACGAGGGATTTGGTGATACATAGCAAGGGTCAGACGGGAGAAGGACATGGCAAATCGAAGAAGATCGATAGTTTGAACACCAAGAAAGCGAAAGTTGACTGCAAGAACGTTCCTCGAATTGCCAAAACGCAAGATCTCTCAGGCCCAGTTGTACCAACTACACAAGGCCGCTTGACCAACGATAATAACTATCTAAACGTTTTCGTAAGAATAGTCACTTACGACTCCGATCGCCTACTCACCGACAAGCCCTGGACCGTCCGTGAAGCTGGTAGAAACCTTGAGATCCTCAAAGAGAGTTCCACAGGCCAAGGATCCACAGAAGCTTCTGAGAAAGCTACTCCTGAACTTCATATAAACACTGCTGTGCTTCTTAGTGCGCCACGAAAGACTTACAACCCACACTCTTTTCTCTCGCCAGGAGTAGCATCCTTGATCATCAAGAAGATGAATGCGACAGCATTGAGAGATTCCAGTGGGTCCCGATTGAAGGGCGAGGCACCTAAGAAAGCTACATCTGGACCCCTCGCCGGAGACTATCAATCCGCTCGCTCCAGTACTTCGCAACCAGACTTCGAAGAGTCCAGATTGAAGGGGAAGATGGTCGAACAATCTTTGATGGAAGATGTCGACGAGTCAGTCTTGGAGGAGAAGATAGGGGAGAAACCTTCGCAAGAAGACGCCAAGCAACATCCACATACCTCCCGCGACGAAGTCTCCACGGTTTTACCACAAGTATTCTACAACCCTCAATGCCTTCTCTTACCAGATGAAACCTCCTGGATCATCGAGAAGATAAACGCGACCGCCTCTGGGGATATTGACGAATCAGAACTGAAGAAGCAGACCGTGGAGCCAGTTGTGGAAGAAAACATGGACACAAACGGACTCAGCTTTCTAGATACCTCGACCACCTCAGAGATGATTGACGAGCCGGAACTCAAGGGAAAGACGGTAGAGCCAGCTTCGAACGAAGACAGCGACCCAGACCAGCCATCCTCTCTCGATACCACAGCCACCTCACCTCCCTTCCCCTCTGCCTCGCCTCCCACTACCACTCCGGAAATCGTCGAAAACAACATCCCAACCTCTCACGACATGCTCGAAACAACAACAACCACCCAACAAGCACCAACCACCACATCTCCCGAAGCCTCAGCACACCAGACTATCCTAGCCAAATCAGTCAAGAAACCCGATATTACCTCGGCGCTCGAAGCCATCGACATTGTCCAAGCGGCTACGGCGGTCCAGGAAGAACCTGAGGATAAGTGTCTTCTGCTGCAGTTTATCCTGGTCTTGGTTGTGAGATTGGTGAGCTTGTTATTCCAATGAGTCGAAGTGGTGAGGAGAGGTTGGAAGGGGAAGGTGAAGGGAGGGCGAGTAGAGGGGGGGGAGTTCTGAGTTGCGAAATCTAGCTTTAGCGGCTAGGTAGCTAGATGTTAGTGAAGATGAATGGGGAGCACTTGGGCTGTTGAGTTGAAGCGATTGGTTGTTCGGGATGGGGTTGGCTTGGGACCGTGTTGTGAAACATTTCATAGGAATTTTGCATAACTTTAGCATACCCACAAGTTCAATCAAGGCTAAAATGTATCAATCTAGATCATGTCACGTGTCGAAACAGGACTACAACTCCTTCAATCTTCCATTTCGAAAGAACAGAGACGCAATACCCTGCCCGATTTCCGTTGTTTACTAATTTGTACCTGGTTTGCTGTAACTCCTTATTCAAGTATACGCGAAGGCGTGTATAAAAAGAACCTCATGGTCGGCCACTTACGGGCTTGGATCTTTTTGAACAAGACTGAGTAGTCTCTACACTCTAGGTTCGAGGTTATGGAGATGAAGCATTTGGTTGTGTTGGCGATTGTGTTGCAGAGATGTGTGTTGTTACTTTCTACTAAGAGGGTTATGTAGAATGTGTTGAGAGACGGAGCACTTGGTTGACCGCTCTCTACGAGTTATATCGGATATGTTGTAGAGATGAAGAAGTACTTGTGTCTGTTGTCGGATATGTTCCTGATTGGGTTTTCATTATTGTTCTCGATAGTGTTATTGACCAGCGCTTGATTCCTATTGTGGTTCTGGATAAGGTTTTGCATCAAAGTACCAACTATGTTATTGAGAACCGTTTTCCCCTATTGTGAATCCGATAACATTTCCAATTGTGTTTTCTATTGTGTTTTTAGAAAAGCGTTGTCGGCAGCTCAATACATCTCCACATTATCATTGAGGGCTACTTATACTTCTCAACCATCGAGCATCTTCTTCTTTCTTCCTTCAAGCACATCCTTGAAATACCATCGACCCCAGAAGATTCTTACTTTGAACAAAGCTTTCGTTCAGAATATCGCACAATACCTTCGTCGAACCTACTCCTGAAACTGCAATCTTATGGTATTGCAGTACTTCACTGTTCATACGCTTCTCCAGTTGACTCGGCACATACTCTTCGAGACTTGTACTGCTCCAGTCATACTCTCCTCCTCACCCAACCACTTCGAACCTAGCAACTTCAATAATTCTGTTGTTGCAGCCATGCCATACCAGATCAAGCCACGTCTTGTCGTGGATCCGGCTTGGAAGCCGTTGTTCCTTCAAACCCTTCGCTCTTCTGTATGTCCATCTTCTTAGAAGCCTCATTCCTAGCTAACTTTCATTCTTAGCAAGAGAAAGCACGTGGGTATGTCGCGCCAGGATCGTGGTGCGATATGGTCTTCAAGGTGAAGGTATGTATCAGTCTGTCTCAGTAATCTTTATGACGTAGCTAATGAACATGATACAGAAGACTTCGATTGTCAAGGTCGATGGTGTTGACAAAGAGCACTACCAGGCCCAGGCATCTTTGTGCAATGTAGGAATCAAGTCGCCCGCGGCTTTCTTCGTGGTCCCGTCCCTAGCACCATATGACAAGTTAGCCAACTATCAAGCGGAATGGGATCCAGCGCTAGATGAATGGCACGTAACTCATCACCCCAAGAAGTTTGTCGATTCTTGGGGAATGAACCCAAAGGTCTTTGGGGAGCCACGCCAATTGCATCAGATTCCTCCAGCGACACCAAATGTTGTTAGAGTCGAAGAAAAGAGCAAACCACAAGAGCATGATATAACAGAGGCTCTCTACAATAAAGACGAACATCATACTCCAGACACCTCCAAGTATCAGGATATGGGGTGTACAAAGAACGTCAAGGATAATGATGAGCGCTCGCAGCTCGAAGCTGCAAAGCGTCCATTGGTAGGGCGCAAAGCTCCAACGTCTGGAATTGCAGACACTGATCAAGCTCGGCAGGCCATGACAGTCGATACCAATCTTGCCCAAGGATCATTCAAACCATCCGCATCATCTTCCCCAAAAGTTGAGGCCTGTCTGACAAAGTCCACGTCGTCTTCGCCCCTGCTGCCCAAGTCCCCCGACCACAGCTTCATCTGTTTCGCTGAGGGAGAAGATTCCGACAACGCCATCTGTTGCATCTTCGCCTAAGCAGCAGGACTCTCCATTAACCTCGTTGTCGTCAACACCTGAGAAGAAGGCGTCTCCACCTCAGATCACAGTCCCTGCAAGCGCCGTCACTTCGCGTGAGCCGAAGAGCCAGAGCGCTAGTGCCGCTCCCGAGTCCACCAGCATCTTTCCCAATCTGTCCACCAAGGGCAAGGGGGGAAAGAAGGGCAAGGGTAAGAAGACTAAGGCCGGCGAGAATGCAAGCGCAGACAAGGACGATAGTAACTCGCAGAAACCACCCACATCGTTTAAGATAGTAGTCGTCTCTCTTCCGGGTACCGATAATTTGATCGCTGACTCTGAAAAGACGGTTGAAAATGACAAGAAGCATGGGGATGCTGAAAAGATTGCTTCGATGGACAACGGTACGAAGGCTGAAGTCCTCTTCAGTTCCGCGACTGCACCAGCTCCGACAGCAGTCTTACCAGTGCCAGAGAAGAGCCCCTTTTATGCAACCCCTGCCGCGTGTGATATGCTCGTCAGCAATCCAAACTCGAGCGCCGGGAGCCTCGGCGCCCTAGAAGACTCGGCCATTGAGGAATCCTCTTTGTTGTCTCCGGCCAACACGAAGACTTCTCCATCCATATCTGTGTTGCATCAGCATGATGATGTATCAACCTCCTCACTTTCTCCACCAAGGGACAAAGAATCTCTACCAACACAACTGTCCTCAAATACGGAGAAGGTATCCTCTGTCACCGTTCCTTCCATATCTCCGATGTTTTCCGAGAAGTCATCTTCGAGCAATCAATGTCCAAGCCCAGCTTCAAATGCTGGCTTGATCCCTCATCCGAAAGGCAAGGGAAAGAAGAAAGGACGTGCCGGCAAGAAAATGCAAGCCAAGAAAGCCGTGACGGCCGAAAAAGATGGATCTGCTTATTAAACCGATCAAGCGAAGAATTCTAAAGATGTAAAGATGATATCTGCAGTGCCTGAAGCCATTGAGACTATCGCGGACACGATTTTGAGAGTCTCGCACGCCAATGACTCGACCAGCGTCGTTAAGACCGAGGAGGTTGAAGCAAGCCATTCAGGAGACCCCATTACTGTCAAGGCCAGCGGGAAAGACCAAGGGATCGAAGATGCTGCCAAGGTTCCCGCACAGGATGCGATAATCTCTCCAGTCCTCTACAATTCCAATCGCCTCCTCTTGGCAGCAGGACCCTCAACAAGCTCCGAAAAGACTGAGCCGGCAGCATCAAAGGATAGACACGACAAGGAGAGCGATTTTAAGTATCGGGACGAGATGCCAGATATTGTCGTTACCAATACCGATAATAAAGTCACCAACGTCCCCTCCAACATTGATCCTCGTCCAGAGATAGATGCCGGCGAAGGTGCCTCCAATCAATCGCACCGTACCTTGCCACAAGGGACGCCCTTGACCCTTGGCATGTTGAGGGCTTGGGTCAACGGAGGAGACGACGAAGTTCAGGCCGAGCCTCTTCCCGTCGAGAATTCTGCACCTCTTACGAATCTTGGTCCAAGTGAGATGGCTATTCAAGTGGACGACCTTCCTCGAGTCGACAACCCCACTCGCGTCGAGAAACCCGTGTTCAATGCTGACATTACACAATCCGAAGACATTGCAGAAGTCTTCACTGGTGATGATTCTCCGGCTACTGTCACGAAGAACATCTCCGATAGCCCCCCTGTGACTGACACTGATCGCAATGTCACCATAGCGCAAGATTTCTACAATCCTCTTTGCCTCCTTAGCTCAGGAGAGACCTCCGTGGTGGTGGAGAAAATGAATACTTCGTCAGGAGGGAGTAAGCGTCTTGAGGAGTTGATGCCGAAGAGTGAGAACGTTGGTAAGGTCTCCACCTCTGGTAATTCTACAGTCGACGTTGTGGCAGACCAACCTGGTTCCGCCGTTGAAGCCAACCTTAGTCTGGATGCAAATACAGCGCGAGACGACAGAGAAAAGCTAAAGCAGAAGGACGGAAACAACGCTCAAGTATTTTTTAATGGTTATTCTGCGGTCGCTGCTGTGAAAGAGCTTTCAGACTCTCCTTCCAATGCTGCTCTTGATCTGGATAAGACAGTGCAGCCCTTCTACAATCCCCGTTGTCTGCTTCTACCAGGAGAAACCTCCTGGTTTATAGAGAAAATGAAGTCCTCGGCTATGGGAGACACCAATGGAGAAGAGCTTGAGCAGAAGAATCCAGACCGGCCATCTGTCGGTCAGCATGACGATGCTCAACAAGAGATGGATGCAATCAACTTGGGAATTCAAGAATCCAACCGTGGACCAGAGTCCCCAGCAGACCAGCTTGACAACAACCTTTACAACGCCGACATTGAAGAGAACAGCAAGCCACACGAGCTTACCTTGGAAACTGGATTGGTTACTGGATCTCCTACTCCAGTTGATGACCTGCCACAGGTCACGACGCCCCAGAAAGATGTCGAACATGATATCCTTGAGCACCCTGACGAGAAGGAAACGAGTGTTGCAACTCCGCAGCTTCCAACAGAGCAAGTCGAACCAGCAGTGCCTATCGAGGCTTCAAGAGACCCTGCACCAGAAGCTGTACCAGAATCTCAACACACTTCAAGCCGCGGCCTCCGCACTCAGAAGTTGGCTGAAGTAGCGGCCATGGTGTCAGAAGCCACTGCCACTCTTTCACAATCATTACATGCCAATGCTTCTCACACGGCTTCTGCCGACCAACCAGCCAACCATAAAGCATCGACTGAACCGGCCAAAGAAGCTAGGTCCTCGATTCTCAACCCCGAGAGATTGGTCGAAGTGGCGACCACTGTCCCCAAGACACGCGAAGAGAGATTCTTGCTGCTGGAGTTGATCTGCGTGTTGATTGTGAGGTTTGTGGGCAGTCTTTTTATGTAGGATAGACTCGCCCTGGGGAATGCATCGCATGATGGACGGAGGTAAGATCTTGGGAGTGGTGGGATGTATGAGAGGAAATGTTTCGATGAGTATTGACTTGGGTGAGCGACCATGTGCGGAGAAAGGTATCCTTGTTGATGAACAATCTTGGCCTAGCGGTAATTTTGCAGGATCCTTGGAACAACTTCTAGCATTTTGTGTATATCGTAGCGAATTCTAGCCGGCAGAAACCTCAAGCTTCTACCAAAACCGCATTTCATATATGTGTCTTGTCTCGTAGAACGGTAAGGTTCGTCGTGTTAGACGCTGACTAGAACCCATTTCGCGATCTTCCTTGTAGCAACTCTCGTGGCTCATTATTGGTGACATGAGAGATCCATAGAATCTGATGACCCTATCCTACGATCAGCTTAGTATACCAGATTCGGAAGCAGCAGAAGTAGACACGCGTGATTGACCAGGTTTGGGCAATTGTATAATTTTAGCCAATGGCTCGTAGCCACCTGCTTTCTCAAGCATTGGTACTTTTTGGTTTCAGTCTGGTGCCGTTGATTGTTTTGTCACGCCCACCCCATTAATGGTAGTACCAATGTTTACTATGAAAGGACCAACGTATCCTGGTATTTTGAAAAAATCAGTTCTGGGTATCTAAGCCATCTTAATAGTTTGTTTCAGTAGCTCAATCTGCTCCATGACAGCTGACTTGCTCGTCCCCCCAATTGCAGACTTCATTTCCACTGATCTTTGGTAGTTAAAAACGTCGAGGATATCCCGCTCGAACCTCTTATCTACCGCTTGAAGCTGCTCAAATGATAATTTGTCCATTGGTCTATCTTCTTCTTCGGAGAGTGCAACCACTCTACCAGCGATGTGGTGAGTTTCCCTGAAAGGTACGCCTACATAGGGCTTAGCATGTGGTGAAGTATTGATCACCAAGGAAAACATAGGATACCTTTTCTGACCAGGTATTCAGCTAGATCCGTAGCAAGCATATCAGGGGTTAGTGCCGCTAGCATCCTGTCCGGGAACGTCGTCAACGTCGATAGCACGCGACCCGCTATCAGAAGGCTGTCTTTTAAAGTCTTTACATGCTCAAGTATTGGCTCCACGCTCTCCTGTAAATCCTTATTGTACGTTGATGGTATGCCCTTGAGAGTCATCATGAGCCCTGTCATCTGACCGAAGACCCTGCCACATTTGCCGCGGAGAAGTTCTAGAGAATCGCCTACCATATGTAATTAGCTAATATGAAGATGACAGATGTCAGGTTGGCAACTACTGTTTTTCTTCTGCGGCATCAGCGAGCTTCCGGTAGTGTATGCATCTGCTAATCGAACGAATCCAAATTCTGCAGAGCTGTAGATGATGAGATCCTCACTCCATCGTGATATGTGTAGCATAAGGGTTGAACCCCACTGCATCGTCTCTAGAATGTAATCGCGATCTGCTACAGCGGCCATGCTGTTAGATACTAAGCTATCAAAGCCTAACTCTTTTGCCATTGCTACCCTATCGATGAAAAATGCATTCCCTGCGAGAGCGCCACAGCCAAGAGGAGATTTATTGACGCGCTTCGTTACTTCACGTAAACGTTCTAGATCAGCAACAAAGGCCGCTCCATAACTGAGTAGCCAATGGCTCCAGCGTACAGGCTAGAAATCAGTAAGCAGCATTCCCTGTGTGTATACTTTCAAATCACCTGAGCGCGTTGCAGATGGGTATATCCTGGCATAACGTAATCAATATCTTTCTCCGCCCGCTCCGCTACGACCTGGAGTAGGGTAATGAGATGTCCCTCAACCTCCCGTAGCTCGTCACGGAGCCAGAGTCGCAGATCCGTGGCGACCTGATCATTGCGACTCCTTCCACTACTCATAGCTTCAGCTCTCCAATCTTCATAGCCTATGAACTATGCGTACGTATGGAGCTTCCCTGCGATTTGCGTGCCGATTATTTCCCCTAATCTGCGTTCATTCGCAGTATGAATGTCCTCATCAATACCAGGCTTGATTTCGAATTTGTCTTTCTGCCATTCCTCGAGGACCTGGCGAAAGCCCTTCTCGATTGTTGCAAACTCGTCTTTTGTAAGGATTCCAGTCTCAATGTTGGCGCGTGCAAAGGCGATGGAGCCGGCAATATCCTGGGGGTAGAAGGCACGGTCGAAGTAGATGGACTCGTTGTACTTGACCATCAATGGGTCAGTAGCGCCTTGAGTGCGTAAAATCAGTCATAAGGTGTCGTATGATTGAATTGTGAGAAGCTATACCCGTAAATCTACCCCCCCATAGCTTGCCTGAGGCACCGTTTGCCGAGCTCTGATCGGACGCCATTTGGGTGCAGGACACCACCTCGCTGTGTGTGAACAGGGGACAGAGGTTATACTACCTTTGATAGAGTTTCAATGAAGAACCACTTTTAGGTTCGCTTGCCTTATCTTAGCGTTATCGGTCGTAAATTAATTACTGTGGTACGGTATAGAATACTAGCTACTACTGAAGTAGGTAGCGCCAACTACCCCAAACTGGGGTAGAGGTAGCTCGACCACCGAGGTACTCCTAGCCTAACACCAGCGTATGTGATACAGTAGCTGATGATGGCCGCTTCACTATCTCCACCAGGTCTCCAGTCTTTAGCGGCTGAGACTCTCGAGGAGATTTACATTCAATCTGAAAACCTGTCATTGCCTTTGGTCTGTCGCCGTTTCCACCTCCTGCTAAGCAAGTCAATTGTCCGCCTCCACTTTTGTACCCACATGCTCTACCGCGGCAACCCAACGAGATTCAATTCCACAGATGTTTCTCGCATGTCCGATCTTCAGACTGACGTGTTTGCTCAAAAATGGTTCACCCTTGACTTCTCATCGGAACTCGAGACCGCGGTTCTGAAGCTGCAGGAACCGGCGTATCAGAAAAGGGTTGCAGAAGCAGAGTTGCACAACAGAACCCATTCGGATAGTTGGCAATCTCCAGGGAAAAACAAAGTGATCTGTACCTTTGCAAAGCTCCCTCGTCACGCATTATCCGGACCATGGACCGACGACAGGGTTAACTTTCTCCTCCGTCTTATGCGTTGGAATGCCAAGCGAGGCATGTATGATATAGATATTGCCGATAAAGGAATGAGAGACGCCATCATAGAGGGTAGACCGGAGATTGTGAAGCTGCTTTCTGAATCTGTGATTGGAGTCGAGCTGGACCAAGAGCTCTTGAGGTTGGCCGTGATAGACGGTGGTTGCAACAAAGCAATTGTGAAGTTGTTTGCATATGCCGCGCTTGAAGATGAAACTTCTATTGATTGGAGGGATAAGAAGCTGCGACAGTGGGCTCGAAAGAAGACGAACAAAGGAGATGAGAAGGGCGCATGGTTGCTTGACCTGATGGATTCGAACGGGGATAATGTCAGTGAGGACGAGTACGAATTCTACTTCTGACATATGAATGTGCTTTTCATAGCAGACTTTACTCTCCAATAACACCCACAAATGGTCATGCTACCAAGAAGTTGGAACCCAAAGATGCTCATACTGATTTAATGGTTTCATTTGCTACACACGTGTACTGATAGCCAGGGCTCGGTACATATTAGTTATGGGCTTCCTGTTGTGACGAGTCGTGTTCAGACCACAAAGATACGCAGTGGCTGAAAGATGACGAGGCCTGTACACCACCATTTCGAATTTACAATCCCTCTCAACGATCAGGATTTTCCCTTCTTGGCTACACTGCCAGGAGTTTGGGCAGGATTTCAAAGGGGTCCAATTCCTTCTTATTTTTGCTGCCAGCTTTCCCAGGATTGCCCCATCATGCTTCAAGATGATCAAAGGCCTGCCTGGTCTGATGTCCTGATTTTAGGATGTAGGTTTCGACTAGTTGGCACCAGCAAAAGATTGGTCGGTGGCACGAATGGAATCAAACCATGATGAATCCTGACCGTACATTTCTGGATGATAGTTGAGCAAACCCATCCTTGAGGTAAATTACCTCAATTTCGCAGTGTAGATTCGGTGCGTTTCCTCAACTACGATGGAACCTGGATGAATAATTCTATCAAAGCTATGCGGTTTACAAAACCTTGTTCTCCCAGCACTCAATGCGTACGTAGCTGTGTTTATCGCTACTTTACCATTAGGTAGAGGACGACTAGATGATAATGTTCGTTTTTGGTATTGTAATATGTATATAAAATGTCTTGGCGACCCGATGCCCATATTCTTCCTTCAACGTCCCAACACAATGGAGGCACCAGACTTTGCACCACCACCCTTACATCCACCCCCGTTGCTTACAGATAAGCAGCTATTTCTTTTGACTAGGCAGGGTCACCTCCACCTTCAATTATCACCTTCACTGCGTGTCCTGTATGAACAATTATCAGCCGCTAGTGCGTCGTTCTTTGGACAACCAACTCACATGAAAATCCAAGAATATCCCGCCGCCAACCCCAGTGAAACAGGCTACACAAATATAGGAGGAGAGAAAGAATACATTACTTTTCATCAGGCTACAAGACCAGACCATCACCCGTTAGAACAACTTACCGGGCAAGTATGGCAACAAACCTCTACCCTGCTATATCGCGTGCTCGCAGATTTGGCGCGTGCGATGGGCCTTGCCTATGGGTCGTGGGATTCGGTCCTTGATGGCTGTCTGTCCATGCCGCCCAGTAGGGATGAAGCTACACCAACTCAATTGAGGACCTTTAATTATTCCCCTAATTCAGGCACCGCAGAGGCGCATACAGATCTTGGGCTCCTTACTCTTTGTGTCGGCTTTGGTAAGGGACTACAGGTACTCAATCAAGACAGCCGTTTCCCCAAGTCTGCTCAATGGATCGACGTAGAGGGACCAACTTTATTCGTGGGCCAGGTTCTGCGAACAATGACCGGAAATCGACTACGTGCGGGACTGCATAGAGTGGTGGGCAACCCCGCCGGTAGGCAGAGTATAGTATTTGCACTGCGACCTTCACTGCAGCATGATCACACTGACCTCGCTCTGTTTGGTGGTGAGGGAACCTTGAATATGAGCGAGCTATGGGCCGAGATAAGAAGTAGTAGATATAGTGTTAACGCTCGAAAGAAGATTAGGGCAGAGCAGAAGGAGCATGTGAGGGCGAAAAAAGGGCGATGGAAATCAATATGGCGGCCTCACGACGGATAACAATCCGCTTTGCTTGCGGGCAGCTTCGTGAGGGCTTGAAGCAGGTTTTCCCAAGGGCGTTTTAATTCTGGTGCGACGACTCTTTCCCATCTCAGCCAAGTGATATTCTCTTCTTTGCGTTTATAGACTGGTCAGGACCAGGGAAAGATCTGACTTTCGATATTTCTTCATGTGCCTATGTGTCTTCTCCTCTTAGATACAGGCCAACAAGAGCGAAGAGCCAAATCATATGAACAATAGAGTGTGGACACATGTTGGTGCAAAGAACGAGTTCATCGATCTCGAATGCCATTCACGGAGACTGGCTTCCAGTCTTATAGACAGAGTCCATCAGCCATATACAAACCTGGACCAATGCACTAATCGGCTCCATGATCGCCTGAAAGGGTAATTCACTATTTTTACTTGTGTGAAGGCAACACTGGATCATCGAAAACCTGCAATTGCTAGATTGCGACCTGGATGAACCTCTGCGGTCTCACATTGTCGTCCACCGTTGAAGTGCCAAGTGAGACACTAGGCGATCTTGGATCTGGATCCCCGCCCTGCTGAGATGTGCTGCGCCATACGCTGATAACTTCACCATAATGTGATGCATGACTGTCGCTGAGCCTCCCTGCAGTTGGGGCTGAAGTTGATTCTGGTTTAAAGCAGGTAAAAACTTCAATGGCTGAAATCCTCTCTTGGTTCTGCAACATGCCGCGAATCATAACAGCCTCCCACCTCACCAAATAAACAAAGGTTGGCGGATGTCATGAATGGCTTTACCAAGGGTTCAATATAATCGATTCCTTTTAAGTTATAGCGGAGTAAATCAAATAATGAGCCCAGAGCGACTTCTTGATACAAGCACTCTTTCGATCTACTAAATCTTCAAGCTCCTCTGAATGGATCAAGACCTCGAGGAGAGTGACTTGCTTCCACCAAGTCGCAATGGATTTACCTGAATCCCAACACAGCATGTACAGACGCAGGTAGAGCCGTTCCCGAACCTAAAGTACACTGCATTGTACGTCATAGCTGAATTGGCGAAAACAATCTTCTATATCTTTGGTTGCCTGGTAGTTTTACCTGACTAGTCACCGTACCCACGAGGATTTATTTCTGCTGAGTTAACGCAACGAAGGCCTTGTCTCGTTACATACGCTGAAGCACGACGTACATTATTGCTAACTAATTTGGACCCAAAGAATCAAACCATCAGCCATGGAAGGAGTAATCTATACACAAGTCCTTCGATCTCTTAGACAAAAACGTTAACGCGACTGTTCATAAATGCAGGACTATATTCTCATAGGGCGTTTCTGTATTCCTATAATAGAGGGGTGTACGCCTATAGGAAGGAATGTGTACGTCCAAAAAGACTACAAATGCAAGAATATTACCTTCCCTATTTACGAAATAGGCACCCAATCTCAGCTCGAGATAATTTCCACCCATTCGCCATTCCGGGGTCCAAGGTCCGGGTCCTGCATTTTACAATGCGGAGCGCCGGAGGAGCCAAGAATTGTCAGCGGAGTGACGAACAGTGACCATCTCGCTGATGAGTTTCGAAGATTCACAGAAAGATCTTTGCACAGATTTCATACGTTTCTGTGAATAACTATAAATCCGAGAAACAACACCCACTCCCTCGGTGACAAAAGGCACTTGCCTTGGCTAAACACACACATCCACCCATTCCACCACTCCGAGGAACGCAACGCGGAGGAGTGAAGGAGCGGAGGTGGGTTAACTGGGTTTTCTGACGAATAATGGCAACAAGGCAGAAAGCCCTTCCCATCTTGTTTTCCCTTCTCCTGGAAAAAAACGACTAAGGAGACTAGATTCGGGGCGGTGAGATGGACAGAGCGGAAAGGGGAAAGAAAGAAGGAGGGAGGGGCAGGGATGGGAGACGGGAGATAGCAGAGGAGATTATTCCGTCAGGGAGGAAGGATAGGAGAAAGAAGGAAACGGGCAGGCGAAGGGCAAGTGAGGTGGGAGATGAGGATTTTAAAAATCGGAGAGACGGAATGTTGATGGAAACGGGAATCCTTTCCCCGAAGAAGCAAAATATGAAATTTAAATAAATCGAAAGTTCATCTATTCAAAGAGTAAAGATCCAAGAATCTTCAATGAAGACGAAAGTGTAGCAGATGAGAACGGGACGGATTCAAAGGAAACGGACCAAATGAGTAGAGGGAACAGTCCACATGGATGGGAAGAATTGGCAAACGGTGGAAAGGCGGGGCTGGCTGGGTGGAGATGAAAGATGGTGGAGGATATTAAGGTAGTGAGGTGGTGGGGTGGGAGGTTGAATTTGAAGGGGCAAGGGGGGATCTCGAACAGGGTCATATGAAAGTAATCGAGGGTTAAGATATATTGCTAAACGTGCAAGGAGCAGGAAGGCTGCGTCCAACTATAACCAGCACAACTCTCCCATCTCACCCATCTCATCCATCTCATCCATCTCACCATCTCACTCCAACCCCCACTTCGGCAAGCCCTCCACACCCCCCACCCACTACAGCAAATTAATCCCCACCCCAAACTGCAACCCCTTCCGCCCCTCCTCCCCCTTCCTCAACACCAACGGCAGCGAAAAATTCAACTCGAACCTCGCCACCGGATGCGCGTACACCAGCCCCACGCCCGCAGCCATGCTAGGCAGTCCATTGCCCAGTTCTGAAATAGTGGACCCTAAGCTCTTCTGGACCGTTCGCGCGTCATCGTTGCCATCAGCGGGGGCTTGCTTTAGCGCAAGAAGGCGGCCTCCGTTGACGAAGGCTTGCATACGAAACGGTTTGTCGGCGCCAACACGCGGAAGTGGGACAAGGAGGTTTGCGCTTCCTGCTGCGTAAACGTCTCCACCAACAGCGTCGGCGCCATCACGCGGGCCGAGACCGGAGAGGCGGAATCCTCGGATGTCGGTTGGGCCACCGAGCTGAAAGCGGTCGTTGATGCGTGAGGGCGTGGGCTTGGTGTCGAAACCGAGGGGAAGAGGGTATAGAAAGCCTCCTCGGAGGCCGGCGGTAAACGAAACTCCGCTGTCTCCTTCGATTCCGGGGATTGGTATGGGGACGGCGGCTTGGGTTTCGGCTTCGGCTTTTCCGAAGGCTACGTCGCCCTGAAGAGGGCCCCAGCCAGCTAGTTCCAGGTTTGTCTTCATGTAATGACCTCGAGTGGCAAGGATGGGATTGTCCCGCTGGTCGCTCATCCACGTGTGTGATATACTGCTCTTGACACTATCCCCTGCATCCCCTCTGACTGTAGGCGATGCATTGCCGGCAAGACCAGTGATCTGGCGCCAAACTCCGTTGTATCCGAGCTCGTGCCGGCTCCCGCCTCTAGCAATCCATCGTAACTTAGCCCAACCACCTTTGAGAACCTCTTCATGGCTTGACCAGCTCTTCTGTGTCGAGCTTACTAGCCCGCCGGTTTCGCCTCGAAAATCGGGGTTGCTAAGAAATGGTGTCTCGAAGCTGGCTTGATAGGCTGATCTCGTACGTGTTCCAAGGGATGCATTGAGGTTTAGGGTTTCTGCGCCGCCAAACAGATTGCGTGCAAGGAGGTTTGCATATGCTGAGCCTTCTGCATTTCCAACATCGGTACCGGTCTTGAGGAGAATGCGCGACTTTTCTCGTACGGAGAGGTAGATATCGATGTCGGTTGGCGTAGAAGAGGGGTCTGTAGGTGAGGGACGGTCTATAAACAACGATATAGGCTGGTGAAAGATATCTGCATTTCGATTAGTTGCCTCCGCAGGACTTTAGGGCCTAAGCTGGTATACCAAATTTATGTAGCTTGTCCGCCCCAATTGAGGCTTCTCTTATAGCCTCCGCGAGAGTGTAAGGGCGGTCTTGATTGGCGCTGAGAATAGGATTGAATATGCGCTCAAGGAAACCTTTCCGCGTGTGATTGGCATTGAGTATTCGTACAGAAGAAATCGTACAGGGTAATGTAGAATTGTTCTCGATCTAGGGGTCCCATAAGCCCGCTATGAAGGATAGACATGCCGCTGGGGACATTGAAAGATTTTTTGCAGGATTACTGACCAGCTCGCCTAGCCTTCTCTGTGCCTTCTCATACTGCGCGTGCTCTCGCTCATTTACGGCTCTGGCCTTTTCCTCTTGGATCTTTGGATCCACGCGTTTCTGAAGCTTCTCGAAGATTTGCTTTACAGAGAGCTATCAGCTTCAAACTCCCTGCTCAAATCAAGCACCCACCGAATTTCACTTACATCATCTTCGGGATCCAATGGTGTGGCCATTGAAGCTGAACTGCAAGTACGAGTGCAAGAAGCTTCAATGCGACTAGCGCCGGAATTAAAGAGAACAACCACCGACCGACATCACCACAAGAACAACTGACCCTCTTCGACAAAGCAGCAGAAGAGCAGCCCGACCGACTCTAACAAAGCAGCAATACAATAACACCTCATCACCACCCAATTCGCAAACGAGTTTCGAATAGACCCTATCAGATCTGACAAGCGACAAGCCTAGTCAAGTCCCTAATACAACGCAATAACTCAAACCCCGGCACCGCCGGCGACACCTTCGCCATGGCCACTCGAGCAGCGAACAAACGAGTAAGACCCTTCCCCTTGGCCCTCCTCATCCTATGTACTCTATTACTAACACCCCATCCCACAGCTTACCCGCGAATACCAAACCATCCAAGCCAACCCACCCCCCTACATAATCGCCCACCCCTCGGAAACCAACATCCTAGAATGGCACTACATCCTCACCGGCCCACCCAACACCCCCTACGAACACGGCCAATACTGGGGAACCCTCCTCTTTCCCCCCAACTACCCCTTCGCCCCACCCTCCATCCGCATGCACACCCCCTCCGGCCGCTTCCAACCCTCAACCCGCCTCTGCCTCAGCATCTCCGACTTCCACCCCAAGTCTTTCAACCCGGCCTGGGAGGTCTCCACCATCCTGATCGGCCTCATGTCCTTCATGACCTCTGACGAAATGACCACCGGAAGCGTGCACGCCACCGACGCCGAACGCCGCTGGTGCGCCGCGCGAACACGCTGGTGGAATAGCACAGGCGGCGGCTCCGCATCAAAACCTGTCGCCGGCGTCAGCTCCAGCACCCGCGGTGTTGGCGCTGTCAAAGCCGGCGACGGGGGCGTCAAGTTCCGCGCCGAGTGGCCGGAGCTGGACGCCGAGAACTGGAATTGGATGCGCGAGACCAGAATCGATCCGGCAACCGGAATTTTAATACCAGACCCCGACGCCTCAACTTCGAGCCCATGTTCGCCCGAAGCAGCGGCATTGAGGAGGGGCCCTGGGGGCAGCGGGGTCGTGGGAGCGGTGGTGGGAGGGGGGCAGGCGGCGAGGGAGGCGGGGAGGAGTTGGTTGGGGCGGCACAAGTTTATGGTGGGGGTGATGGTGGTGGTGGGATATGTGCTTTTGGCGAGGTTGATGGGGGAAGGTGCGACGGGGTGAGATGAGGGTTTCTAGGGTTGAGGAAGCTAGGGCTGGGGGGTGCTCAGTGTGTATTGTTTTTGAGGGGTTAGGGCCGGGGCCTAGGGTAGAGTTTCGGAAGCGGAATATTAGATGGCTATCGAAGGCCTCTTAGCATGCATATTTAGTTTGTGTTCGCTGGTCAACTGGCGGCGAAGCAAAGCTTCTCCACTTACTTTGGTGAATTATGGAAATGCAGTACTATCGAACTATTATTGGAGGAAGTGCAGATCAGATATTTGCGAGCTTTGACGTAGGATTTTGGCATCAACTAAGATAACTTTATATACAGCTATAATCGAGATAGGGATCGACCTATCAGCAGCTGTCATATGTTTGTATAGGGTTATATTATATAGACATATCTAAATGCGCATGTACTGTATATATATCGCATAGCTCTTTAGGACCTTACATATACTCGTACACTGAAGTGAGGGTATCGAAGTGTCGTCGTGGTGGTCTTTCGCACTACGAGCCTTCTCATAGCTTAGTGATGGCCGCTGATCTGGATCAATTCCATGGCAGCTATGTACAGTGGGTGATTCCTGATCATCCGGATATCCCAGATAGAATGCACTGAGAGCTCTTCATCCTTTCGATGAAGCGAGTAAGATGATGGGAGAGAGTTGCTTGTATAGATCAAAGGGTCTCGAAGCAGTTGGAAGCTTCAGCCTCGGCTGGTAGTGTATGCCCCGTAAATCGCATCATCTCTCAAATCCAAGCCTTCCAATCTGTTTGAGCTGATGCCGATGTGCGAGACGTCACTATCCTTCTCGTTACTGGTATAGTAACGGAGCCCATTCCGCTCCTTTCTCAGCTCCTGCGCGATTTCCGAGTTAGAGTAAGCGCAGTACTCATCTCCTAGGTTCTCGCTCATTGCTTCTGAAATATCGGCAGCGGCTCGAAAGTAACCCCTAACCTTGCGCCCCTTCCGGCAAAGTTGGCTGTTGATGTTGGCATCGAGCCAGACACCGAACATCCCGAGTATCCAGGCAAGCTGAAGGCTGAGAGTGATGAACAGAAGGAGCGAGGACCAGCCCCACACGAAATACGGTTCTGGGAGGCATTTTGCTATGGGCGTAAGATCTGCAGGTAGGCTCTGGTTGTTGTAGCAATAAATTGGTATAGGGCTGTATGTATAATTCTCAAATATGTGCATGTGACCATCTATTGTGATATTCGTTGTGTAACCTCGCCCCATAGCTGGTTTAGAAGAAAGAAAAGGTTGATCCGTGGTCGAAGAATTGGTTTTTGTGTAGATACGCCTGCCCGCACCAGTCGATGAATCTACAACCGCGGTCAGTGATACCGTGTTTGGTCCTTATTTACATAGGCTTACAGGTGTAAAGAGTGTAGAAAAGCTCGGACGATAAAGTTTTCAATTTGTCAAAATTGGGTGGGTAGGTAGTGGATATTGTTGCTTCTTCGACCACATGACTTGGAGGGCCAGGTACAACGGTTCCATTTGAGAGCCCAATTAGAGCCCCGTCAGTAAGGTTGAAACATCGAATTAGGCTTTCCGACGAAGCTGTGACGAATGAACCATCCGTCATCGTGAAACCAGCCGTTGATGGCGTGACATATCCAGACCCCGCGCTGATGAGAGTGGAAAACGCGAGTACGTAGAGGGTCGAGATGGAGAACCAGGCTAAAAAGACCTTGCTCCGCCAGCCCTTCGTCATGAATAGTGCCTTCAGAGAGTTCCATATCGACATTATGCACATAGGTTCGAAGGCCATTGACGCGTAAAGCTCGTGCGGGACAGCAGATTTCTCCATGACGCGGACCAGACCGTCCATGAAGACCTTGTAAGATATCCAACCCAAGAAAAACCGACCACCCTGGCCGACGACGAGGTCCCAAATCACATCGATAGCCTTGGCCTCGGCGAATGTCAGGCGAGAGGGACATCTAAGGTTGATGGTGAATGCCGATTGCACACTACTGCCGGTTAAAGTTGCGAGGTCACAGGTGTCATCATTGCCTATTGTCACCCCCAGGTCCGAGGGTACTCCAATATCTACAATAAAGAATGAGAAGGCAAAGCAGCTAATCAAGCAAAGAATGATGATGACTACGACCGTAATCAAGCGTTTGATCCGACGTCTAGTCAAACTCTTGGCCGGCAGTGATCTTGCGCTCTGGGCCAAAGTGCTGGCCGTTGACTCAATCCGTGAAAAGGCATGGCTACCACTCTTTGTATGTTGTACGAGCTCGTATGCTTCCTCACCACCAAATCGAATGCCAAACTTTCGTGCCATCCTGTGTGCGAATAGTCGAAGGAACGATAGGGTTGTAATTGCGGACAAGGCATTCTCATCTTATACTTCTGAAGACTGAAGTAGGCTCGACTGTGCCGCAACCTATGAAACGGGGCGGTGCATGTCCACGTCGTCATTACGCCGGCTCGTGCTTCTGGAATATGGCCGATTGTTGAGAACTGGTATGTCTAAACAGGTCATATATTGTACGTTACACAGAGGAATCTTGTTAGATGTCTCTTTATACCCGAGGGTATTGAGCTGCTACCTTACTGTACTTCATGGTCGGCTTTGGTTAACAAGCGCGCTACCTATTCTTATCGATAAGCGCGTTGCTGACAAAGATCACTCACCAATCGCCATCGATCCTTCCAGAAACCCTGAAGTACCTACAATCCCCTTATTCATCAATACTATCAGATATGTCATGATGCCACCCATTCAATCGAACCATTGTTCCAATCGATTGCTCGAGTCTCTTCTCACTGACCCACCATGAGTGTACCTGCACATTCCACATTGAAGTGGACATCACAATTTACCCTATCTTCATCATCCAAAACACCATTTCTGAAAGGAGACAAGATAACTCTGCCACCATCAGCTTTAGAACAGCTTCTATCCTCTGCAACCGTCACTGTGACGAGCGCAGCTCCACCTTCATCGACCTTCGATCCTTACGGCTTCGCAGCTGAGCGTCAAGCCCGAGCCGACATTGTCGAGAGGCAGCAAGAGCTCCCACATCCCCTTACGTTTCGACTGGTCAATCCTGAAAATGGTAGAGTTGTATTTGCTGGGATACGAGAATTCTCAGCTCCAGATAGCGAGGTTGGATTGAGCCCCTTTCTGAGGGATTCACTGGGCGTCAACGACGATTATTTGGACAGGAACCTTCGATCACAGCAGGTTAATAAGAAAGATGGAGGAGATGGGAGAATTGGAGATGAAGGTACTGCGAGGATTGCCGTTCATTTCCAACTTCTGCCAAAGGGCACGTATGTCAGACTTCGACCGCTGGAGGCTGGCTATGACCCCGAAGATTGGAAGGCGCTTCTGGAAAAATTCTTGCGCGATAACTTTACTACCCTAACGAACGGAGAGATTCTTGTAGTTCCTGCCGGCAAGGGCGAATTTCGGTTTTTAATAGATCAGCTCAAGCCCAACAATGACGCTATCTCCCTTGTTGATACCGACTTGGAAGTAGACATCGAGGCACTAAACGAGGAACAAGCCAGAGAAACTCTTCAACGGCGTGTGAGCAAAGCACAGCGTGCTCCTGGAACTGCTGAAGGTAGTTCTGCGGGTGGAAGTATTGAGTTCGATGGAACAGAATTAGGCCAAGTAAGACCAGGCGAATATGTGGATTATACTATGGGAGATTGGGAACGTTCACAAGGTATCGAGGTGGAGCTATCTCCTATCGATAATGACGACGATGTCGATTTGTTTATCACTCCTGCCGGACCGAAGCAGCGGACAAGGCCTCGAGAGGATGAACATGTCTTCGGGGATTTCTCGTCAAGGCCCGCCAAAAGGATCAGGATAAAGCATACGAATGCTGAACTTGACAATGCGGAAGCCCTTTGGATGTCTGTTTGTGGATACCAGGATCCTAGTAAAGAGGTTCATACTACACAAGAACGGCCGATCAAATACCATCTTCGAATAACTTCTTTCGACGGCTCGCTAGACGCTGATTACCAAGACGTTGCCATGAACGGTAATGCTCCAGTAAGTCCTGACGAAGGACGTTGCAAAAATTGCCACCAATTGGTCCCGCGTCAGACTATAATTCTCCACGAAAACTTCTGCTTCCGCAATAACATCTTCTGTTCCAAATGCAATAATGTCTTCCAAAAATCCTCGTCGGAATGGCGAAACCACTGGCATTGCACTCACGACTCTTCTTATGGCAACAGCCTTGTCTCTCACGAAAAACATGACACGCTTCTGCATACCCCTCGGCTCTGCCCAAACTGCGATTACCACGCTGCAAATACACCAGATCTAGCTCACCACCGCACAACCACTTGCCCGGAGAAACCAATCCTCTGCACCTTCTGTCACTTGCAAGTTCCGCAGCAAGGTCTCGATGATCCCCCGCTCTCCGATCCAGAAGTCATTCTCTCTGGCCTCACACCGCACGAACTCGTCGACGGCGCTCGAACAACCGAGTGTCATCTCTGCGCCAAGATCGTTCGCCTCCGTGACATGTCCACACACTTAAAATACCACGACTTACAACGTCTTTCCCGAACTAAACCTCGTATATGCCGCAACGTCAACTGCGGCCGCACTATAGACGGCGTAAGCGGTAACGGAGAGATCAAGCGCGAACAATCGAACCGCAATGAGCTAGGCGTTTGCGATACGTGCTTCGGCCCGCTCTACGTCTCGATGTACGATCCCGAGGGCAAAGCGCTCAAACGACGCGTCGAGCGCAAATATCTCACGCAGCTCCTAACAGGATGCGGGCAGTCATGGTGCCGGAATGAGTATTGTAAGACTGGCCGCCGAGATCTAGGGATGGTGAGAGCGGACGAGGCTGTTACGAGTAAAGAGGCCCTAGGTATGATCAAGCCATTCTTGGAAGGGTTGAAGGATGCAAGGAATCCGGTGCATTTTTGCACGGATGAGGTAACTCAGAGGAGGAGGCAGTTGGCGGAGATGATTGCTACCGAGGGGTTGGGGGATGCGAAGGGGGAGGTAAAGGGGAAGGAAAAGGAGGGAAAGAGGGGTGAGTATGATGTTGAGTGGTGTGTTGCAGCACTGGAGGCGGAGGGAGGGGATCTGGATAGGGCGAGGGGGTGGTTGAGGAATTGGGCGCCTATGAGGTTTGAGGGAGGTCGATGACATTCATATCAGCTTAGATACCGATAGATCTCAACAGATACAGCTGTTGATAGAAGATCAACGGTGATGCATTCCTTTGCCACAGTTCAGACCTGGGTATACGTCTTAAGATCCCATGCAGCATTTTCTACAACCATCCTCAATAGATCTCCTTCCCCTATATTCCCCTCCCTCTCTTCACCGCCAACTTGCCTGGCCCCCTTTACCCCCCTCCTGTCCCACCCAACCCAACACTCCCCTTACTCGAAAATATCCCCATAATCCCAAACCCGACATAGAACAAGCCCAGCGGATACGCCACCAGTCCCCTCATCCCCCTCATCCTCCCCACAGCGCAAAACATCCCACTGCTGCTGTACGTGCACCACACAATCGCCAACGAACTGATCACATACCCCACCGCCGTATCCATCGGCAGCAGCACCCCAACCAAGCTCGTCCCCACCAGCGGCAGCAAGCAATACCCCAGCACGCTCGCGCTGCGCGGGAACGTCAGTGTGCTACTCAGCGCGCTGCTCGAGGAAGCGGAGGAGGGGGGGTGGTGCGGCATGTCCGGGGAGTTGCCCTGATCGGGCGGGGGGGACATGAGGCTGAAGATTGTGTGAAGGGAGAGGGAGCCGACGAGGGCGAGGCCATAGATATAGCCGAAGTGGACTTTGCCGCTGAAGAGGAGGAAGGTGCCGAAGAGGAGGAAGAAGAGGATGGGGCCGGCGAGGTCGGAGTCGTCCATGATGTGTTGGTCGACGCGGGCGAGGGGGTTGAGGACTGTGAGGGTCTGGGCGTGTTGTTAGATTGGTTAGCATTGGGATTTTTTGGGCGAGGCAGCGTTTGCGTCTCCCAGATTCTCCACATGGGGCCCCCTCGAAGTGGAAATATGAAAGCTGATGCCTACCTTGACCTTAATATGCCCAAAATTCACCCCCAACTCCTCCAACAGCGGCGGTTCACCCTCATACCCCTCCGTCCCAAAGGCTGCCAGCCACCCCGTTCTCAAGCCCCCCTGTTCCCCCATCCGCCCGCTCACGCCCGCGGGCGCTGCTCCGCCGAAGCCTCCGTAGGCGCTGCTTTGGGGTGCTGGGGCTCCATAGGTGGACGGGTAGGAATACTGGGCTTGAGCCGGGGTGCTGTGGCCGGAGACGGGGGCGCCGGAGTATTGAGAGGGGTAGAATTGAAGGTTGGAAGGGTTGTAGGGGGGTTGTGGGGGGGGTTGGGAGTAGTATTGTGCCATCGGCGGTGGGAGAGGGAGAGCTGGGTGAAGGAGGGGAATTGGGGGTCGCCGCGGTAGATTGGCGAGTTTTGTTCGGATTTTTTGAGTCTTCAGATATGAGCTTCGAGGGTTGGATATAGCTGTTGTAGGAGGGTGATATATTTGTGAAGCTTGGGTTTCTGGTGGTTGTGAGGGCGACGTGTCCTACAGGTGCACACTTGATATGGACAGGACACGATTCTTCTATCGCGGCGCCTTCCCAGTCTATCAAATTGCACTTCAATCTCACAAATAGAAGGACAGAAGCCTGCAAGTCTTTAACGTTTCATCCAACCCAATCTACTGCGTCTCAAATCCTCTCAATCGAAATCTTGTTATACGATTTTCATAGAACCACTTTGCTCAGATCTCCCATCCGAAGATGTCGCTTGAGGAAAGGAACCAAGTTCTACCTATGTCTCTGCTTGATCTATTATCCAACTCCCTTATACTCGCTCAAATATGTCCACACTTGGGAACACCGACTGTTCTTGCTCTAGCTGCTACATCAAAACATTTTACGTCCCTGATGTACGGCTCACCTTATAGCTTTCAATATCTCAATTTATCCGCATTGAAACATCGCCTATCTCCTACAAACGTTGCCGTTCAGGAGAGATGGCGTCAAGGTTACACAGGCACATATCGAACGGTGGACGACTATTATTCCGTAGCTTTGAGATGGGTTTTCGGCTCTCTCAAGAGGAGAAACGTCCTCGTAGACGTGACTACTCTTGTTTTGGACGGCCTATCGGTTCCAAACGCTCTTCTCAGTGACATCCTCTGCGACGAGTCCTTCAATGTTCGCATATTATCCATCCGCAGATGCGTTAATATAAGCGATCAAGGTTTAAGGCAAGTTTTGAAATACATTATGAGGCCTTCCCGTCCAGAAGGAAGTCCCAAGTTGAAAGGACTCTACTACTTTGGATACCCAGATCGGATTACTAATGGTACTGCAATAAACCACGATAGGATTACCCAGGCTACGGTAACGGTCGGAGTGACTTCGTCTCCTGGAGCGCAGCTTGGGATGCAGCTACATCGCAGATCTCTGTCTGAAGCTTCGAACAACTGCATAACAAAACCTAACGATGAAGATGAGACTGGGATTGAAATTCATCGCTACGACTGGTACACAACCCCTGGGGAAATAATATCTCGACAGATCGATTCGGAGTGGGTGCCAATCCTGCAAGCTTGCTCAGGGGTCATATCTTTCGATGCTGTTCTCTGCAGACATAACAAAGAAATCTATTCAAGGTGTAATATAGCGACGATTGATCTGGGAGCACAAGGCTGCCAAATCTGTCACAGCTCGCCAGAAGGCCCTGCTTTTGCTGGAAAATCGCCTATTGACCAACTGCCTCTTCTCAACCCACCGCCTTTGCACTCTTCCTCCGTACGCGCAGCACAGAGACCTGCCTTGGGCGAATCATTCACTCCACCATTCTTTGCACGGTGCCGAGATTGTCTAGAATCTCGCTGGTGCGAAGGATGTAACGTCTGGTGGTGCGAGGATTGCTACAGTGTATCAAAGGCACAGACGCAAAATATAGGCAAGGGGGAAGGCAAGGCAGATGTTGAGGGGAATGGTAATGTCAACATAAAGGTACACCTTGGTCTTTGTGTTCAAGGCTGCCTTATGGAGGAAATGTATCATGGATCCGGCGAAGGAGGGATGTGGGGTTAACCTACCACATCTCCAAGGTTGATAATGTACGCTTGGAACATGGATTTTCACCTACTTTACATCATTCGTAATGATTATGTCTGAGCAGTCGGTCCTCCAATTGGTCAACCCGCCAACTCATCCCCTCACTTCTTAGAGTTGTTGCAGTCCCCCCCCCCAAGAACTCAAAGCTAACCACCATCCAACCGCACAGATGGGCGTCACCAGAACCTGTTTCGAATGCAAAAAGCAATGCGCCACATGCCGCCACATCACCCAAAGAACATGCTTCTCCTGCAAAAGCACATACTGCCTCATTCACCATTCCGGATGCACCAATACTCATGTGAGTTGAAAAAATTCATCTAAAGTCGACCTTGAGGTTTCTGATTCTGGAATAGTGCGGTTGGTGTGCTCCGGGCGGGTATCGGTGGGGGGGAGACAGTAGGGTTATTAGGGGGCTGCGTGGAGGTGGGGAGGGGGAACGGGAGGTACTTTAGGCGGTGGCTCAGGATTGCAGGAGGGTTGCTTGGGTGAGAGGCTCTGGTGAGGCGTTGGATGGGTGTCAGCATAGACAATGAAAGCTGCGAATAGGGGCTTGCGCGTAAGATACACCCCGATGAACTCGTATCGCAAGACAGAGCTTCTGGATCATCAGCAGTCAACCTGTCAAGACAACAATTCTTCTCTTTACGCAAATGACCCGAACGCAAACGACCCGAGCACTATCCTGCCCACCGACAAGCGGAGCATGCCCAAATAGCGCAAGAAACCCCATCAACAGGCAGCGGACCTGTCCGCACTCAGCCGAGATACGGAGATGCGACCAGACTAACTATTACCCCTTGATGCAGAAGCGCTAGTTGCTGCTCCTTCGCCGTCAAACAGCGTAGGATTGGGATACACGTGGCGATTTATTATCATCATACTACTGTAGAGAAAGATGGCCTTTTTGGATCCCATGCTTAAGGAGACTGACGCTCTGGATATGTAGTAAGGGAAGAGTGTGAGCAGGCTTTGGTTTAATGTATAAGCTCGTACTGGTGTGGGGCTGGCTGTAGATTTGGGGACGTTCGCTCGTGTAATGCACGTTTGTTTGTGGGTTCTCTTGGAGATGTTGTTTGGTTTTGATTGGGTTGGGAGGGGGGCAAAAGGTTGTAGGGGGAGGTGCATGGCGAAATGCAAGAGCGTGTGTTGTTGACTGGATGGAATTTTTTTTGAAAAAGGGGGAATTAGGGAAGTGTACTGTAGCTATGACGCTTAAGCTTTCTCGTTCCCAACACCCGCCGGGCATATAGTCGTTTCCTACCTTGGATATCAAAGATTTTCATTGGTTGGTAGAGAGTCAGATGGAGCGTACTTTTTTGCAATAATCAAAAATAAAAGTTAGGCCGAGTCATCGATATGTTCCGTTGAAACGTTCTTGCCAGAAAACTTTTGGAATGATACAGTCAAGGTCATTCTTGCACCACCAGTCTTTCTTACGATGAAGCTTCTCCACGCGACCTGTCAAGCTGCACTCGCGTCTTAATAACCTATATCGAACATATGGCTCCGCCAGTAATTGCCCCGGCGTTTGCAGCGGTTTAGATGTGGAGCAACGCCACATCGTTTCCGCAGTGCGATGTCTGCGAGGTGATACGTTTCCAATTCCGGTATGTGTTGTAGGATTTGATCGCGGTTACGGAAAAAATACTCATAAGGTTATGGCCAAGTCCGCTGAAACGACCATGTCAGCCATCGAAGCAATGAGCGATGAAGAAGATCTGTAACACGTCGTGAACATTGGAAAATGGAGGTTCGAAGGAACCGAGATGGTCAGGAGAGGGTGGCGGTGTAGAGGACGGTGAGGGTCAAGCTGGGAATTGTAGAAGTCGGAGTGCAGGCGCGTGCTCAAGGTTTCCAGCGGTGAGGTTAGACGCACCGTTGCTAGCCTGCCAGAGCCATACGCTGAAAACTTTACTATGCGTCTTGGATGAGACGGATGAGACGATGCATTTGCGCCAGCTATGAAGTGTGGCGAGGACTGATTCACGGCGCTGCGTTCGACCGAGACTCAATCTATTAGGTATCGACCCTTTTGGAGCTCCAGACAGGAGGTGCTCGGTGTGTAGTGTAACCTCTCTCGCTCGAAGCTCTGGATCATTGCGTGGTTTTTGGAGGCGGTGTAACCATCAGAGTGGGATCAAGCCCGAAAGCTAATGTTGGAAATCATGTTACTCACTTCTCCTTGATTTTTAGCCGCACCATTTTGTGTAAGCTGACACTATGCACAGACTCATAAAGTTCAGTGGTGCTCGCTCATAAGAATGTAATTTCGAGGAACTTCGGTTCATTGCCAATTTGTATGAGGACTCCTTAATTCTTCAGCTTACTTGTCCGAGGTCAAGAAATTATGCTTGTTCAAGTCGCCATGAACAATGCCCAAACCATGCAATTTCCCCACAATGGCCTCGCACGCAGGAAGGTCAGAGATGGTAGCGTGTCGACCCTCCATATGTTCGATGACGAATCCGATGACCGGTTATCTTCTGTCAAATAACCTAAGAACTTTGGGCCGATGTGGTGGCCATCAATCCACGAATATGCCTGAGTTTCGGCAGTGTAGTAGCCAATCTCCTGGGGGGATCTTGCGAATTTGGCGATTTTTGGGTTCTCAAACTCTAGGGAAGATACCACGTAGACGTTTATATTCAGCCTCTCTCCGATACTCAAGGAGAGGTAATCAAACGAATTTGGGTGCCACAAGGGATTGGTTGAGGGAAGGATTTCCTTGGACTTCTATATGAAGTGGCGGGAACGATTATCCACTGTTCGTCCGATGCGGCCACAGTTCCTACTGCCTGTGGAAAACGGCGGCAGCATTTCTAAGAGGACTAGAGAGAAGCATAGATCATCAATATCGTAAATTCCAGGATCGATAGTAACGCACTTGAAGTGGGTTCTGTCCACAAGGATTCTATGATGGCTAGGCTCACTGTCGTCAGGATCTGCCTCTTGATTCAGAATCCCAACCTTTTGAAGATGCATGGTATCGACCGACTGGCTTCTGGGATCTCTGGTATGCCGCAAAGGAAGTTCTCTTGCTGACAATAATCGATCAAGCTTGCTCAGTTATGGGTTTAGTTCAAGCATCCAGTGGACTGGTGCGCACATTCGTTTCCAACTGTCTAAGGTTAGACGAGACAAAATCATCGACGCCAAACCTTTGCCTTATACAGGATCTGTTTTAGCGTTCACCAAGCGTCTACAAGAAATTTGATGAATGGCAGCGCCAATTGATGCACAAGGGATGCACAGCGTAAAGCGATGCACAGCGTAAAGCGATGCACAGCGTAAAGAGATGCAAGAAGGCGCGACAGCAAGCGCCTTAGAGGCCTGCGACATCAGCTAATGGTATAGTTTAAACAAATAGCCACACATCTCATACAAGGTACAAACACTCATATCGTTACTTCCACATCAAAAAGAAGTGAGAGCAACTTTTACTTTTCAGACTGTCGATTTAATCTTCCCGTCGTTAGAGACGAATTTCTAAAACACAACATTTGTACTTCGTTACTGTGCTTCTCTTATCCGTACCCCGCACTTTCACTCATTCTTCTCAAAAAGAGTTCTTCAGTAGTAGCCTTTCGCTAACGAGCATTCCAGAGCTTCTTTCTCGCCCGCTCCATCTCTCGATTTCTCTAACCTCACTGCCCCTTATTGAAGTATGCTATAGATACCTGAATATGATTGTTCAAAGTGTGTTCACATTTTGGCCGATTTGTAAACCAACACCCCTTGCGAGTCTCAGCATTGTCGCTGTTGTTTCAGTGACTGCACTGTCGAACTATGCCTACTAAATCTGCTGAGGGTGTGGCTATAGACAAGAGGTGTGTACTTCAGTACGTCTATTGGCTCCCTTGGATGATGGTGGTTGGTAAAAGAGTCCAATTGCTAAAATGAAGGTCTCGGCCCTAATGGTGGCCAAGGTGCAGCTCTGTGGTAATGCTAACCCTATGGACCCCTGCGCCCAAGGAACAGTTTGCGGTTCTCACAACGTCGGTCTGCCCATGAGTACTCCGTAGTACGTTTAAAAAACCCCCCAAATTGGTGCTTCATTCCACCAGCCAAGAACTCTCAAATGCAGGCTCAAGAACTGCACGATTCGGTTTTCTGAACGCAGGTGCCGTGGCAATCAGCATCATCATCATCGCACTTTTTACCGTGTCGGTTTTCGCACTTGTAGCCCTGTGGGCAGTGCATCGCATTATGTTGTCCTGACCCGCACGAAGTGGGCGTAGGTGATTGAGCGGTGGAGATACAAGCGCCGCCGCAGTACCCGCTGGTTGGGCATGTCATTGTGGGTGTACAAGTCGATCCGGTCGGACAGCCATATCCGAGGCCGACGGTGCAGACTGTTGTGCTTGGAGTTGATGCGGGCGTGGAGATACAGGCCCCGCCGCAGTACCCGGAGGTTGGGCATGTCATGGTAGGTGTACATGTTGATCCGGTCGGACAGCCGTATCCAAGGCCGACAGTGCAGACTGTTGTGCTTGGATTTGACGCGGGCGTGGAGATACAAGCCCCTCCGCAGTACCCGCTGGTTGGGCATGTCATGGTAGGCGTACACGTTGATCCGGTCGGGCAGCCGTATCCAAGGCCGACAGTGCAGATTGTTGTGCTTGGATTTGGCGCTGGTCCTGAAGTTGTCAAAGCATGGGTCTGAAGAGCCGCCAGTGTAAGACTTGAAAGTAGTAGTTCAGACTTCATGTTTGTATGGAGCAAGAGGCCTGGATTGGAATTATCTCGAAAATAATCACGGTAGAGCAATTGCTCAAGTTCACAATTGTAGTCCGTGGATCGTCTTAAACCATTCACCAAGAGCGGGGAATCTCGATCCATAGGTCGTGTGACAAGAAGCCAGGACAGCATGGTTCGTATTCATGGAGATACACGGCCAAAAGAAAGATAGCGCACCTCGATTGGCACCGTGCCAAGAGCAATCAAATGCAGCAACTATTGAACATATACAGGGCTAAAGTCGCGTGAACCTGTGACAGGCTAGAAACATCTAGTGGCTGCCGCTGAGCGATTAGTCAAGGCCGGGTTTGCTGTACCACTGGGCTTGGCCAAACTGGACTCGCCTAATTTGGACCAGTCCGGGTAGGACCGCCCCAGGTTCCAAGAGATGTCGTGCATGTTGACATGGCCAGGCTCTTGCGGGCTCGTATTTCTTCCACATGAGGAACGCTATGATCCGTTGGGGCTGGAACTTCCCGAGATGGCAGATGCAGTATTGTCTGTTCCCCTCAGGATTACTTGCGATGAGATACTTAAAAGGACAGCTTCTCCCGGGCTGGAGACGTGCTGTTGCTTTCATCTCGGTGTATGATACTCACCTCATCTCTATCAACTCCAAAGAATATTTATCGGCACCATGAAACTATCCGGCTATTTCAAGGGCGAGCTCCTCCTTGGGGTGTGCTACTTGATTAGCGGAGCCTATGCCGCATGTAACGCTGACAAGTGAGCGATACCACTGTCCATCATGTTCTTCCGAGTCCTGTTAGTACTCACCCATGTCAGCTGTTACCGCGCCATGTTCCCGTCCGCCGATCCAACTCGCCAGGCTTCCGCGCAGTCCTTTTGCCAGACGTACACACAAGCGGTGGTGACGGCCACGACCGGATTCAACCCTCGTTTCACGTCGGCTTGCGGTTCCGACCCTTCAAAGTATAGCTCGGCCTGCTCTTGCGGCCCTACCCCCATTTCAGCGGCCCCATGTGCGCCCACCCCAAGTCAAACGTTCCAGAACGGAGGTTTCGAGTGTGGGATCTCCCCGTGGCGAGCGCTCGTGGCGCACGGCACGACATATGCTCTGACTTCTCCCGGAAAGAGCGGATCATTTGCTTTCGAGGTTGACCAAACTGGCCCCATTGACGGTGTAGGACTCGGTCAGGCCACTCTGTCGCAGCTTATCTATATTACTCAAGGAACTCAGTACGTCTTGACCTTTGACACCTTCTTCAACTCCGGGAACGCCGGCTTTATCGGGGTCAAGTTCAACGGCCAGCCCCAATCCACGGTCGACGCGCGGGACCATTTAGGTCCTGGTGTGTGGAACTCCAACACCATCACGTTCACGGCCACGACCGGTCAATACATCCTCGAGTTTGAATTCCTGTTTGGGTCGAGCAATGTAGTGGCCAAGATTGACAACGTCAATCTGACTCCAGGTACCTAGATAGTGATCAACGAAAGAGGTGGAGGAGTAGCAGTCTTAGAGAGGAGAAACAAGTGACTGATTGTGGGTGAAAGCATACGATACATATAAGTCCTTTAGGTAAACGAAAAGTATTAGGATGAATTCGAATGATAATTATCAAACCAGCAGTAAATTCCAACGTGCGATTGAGCAAAAGATAAAAAGGTAACTACACATTCAGGATTAATGGGAATGTAAAAGATGTAAAAACTGAAGACCATGGGTCGGCGTAGTACAACAAGCATATCTGTGGTAGTAAAATTGCAAATGTTGGCAAGGTGAGAAACTCGATGATAAGACTCGCTGAAACCGTTACAAGAGTAGACAAAAGAGACTGCGAACGCCGGTATACAAACGATTTATAAAGGCGCAGCTCTGTATACTGTATCATCTTCATCCAAGTCATGCCACGTTGAGAACTTGACGTATCCGCCATTTCCTAGCACTACAGTAAGTACGGTAGAAACCCAGGTGGAAGTGCATCTGACATTATTGCATTATACGCAGAGGCGCACACTTACTGCGAGGTGGTTGATTTGAATAGAGAACCTCAGCAAAAGCTGGGTATTTGATAGTTGATCTTCGCTGCTGCTATCAATCTAATCGGCTATAAACGTCGCATTTATAATCCTTTGCTGTTGTGACTTTCTTTCCTTCATCTTTTCAGCATTAATCGGATTATTTTTTAGATCTCTTTGTAGGAGACTGCGAAGCAGCATTCAATGTGAGATTATGAGATTGTTGGAAGACGAGGTCATATGGGGTCATATTGATATTTTAGTTGTTGTTGTTGTTGGGAGGCTATCTAGGAGCTGGAGGTGGAAGGTGAAAACTCTACTAGCGGGCCCCAGCCCTACCAGCCCTATGAAGCGGAGGTTACCAACTCCCCTATTTCCAACAATATTGCTTCAACAACCCAAGCCCGCATGCCGACGCAGTAACAATGTAGTTACCATCTGCATCAATGAATAAGATTCGAAGGGTTTGGCCATGGGTGCTACGACATCATCGAAGTGTAGAGGAGTGACGGAGCTTCAAAGAAGCTATCACTATGGTGTGGATTCCATAGAACCGCTCTGAGGACTTGCAACGCGGTGAACTTGACGTCTAGAAGGTGTGATCTGTTCGGCGATTGCTGTAGTGGGGGAGACGAACGGATATCAACGAGAGGACTGGTTGTTCTGAACGTCAGGGTTTAAAGTAGTACCTCCCGTATCTAACCATCCAATAACTGAATTACATATGGATAGTCGTGTACTCATTCATCGAACATCTATAGTACACTTTCCTAGCTTTCGCCTGAGACTGTGTTGTAAAGTCATAATAAAAGTGAGTACTACATCTGGTACAGAGGCGCCTACTCGGAACTCATACTATGCCCTCAGTTCTCCCAACCAACAAGCCCCAGAGAGCTGCAAAGTATCCATTCATCAATCGAGATCCTTGACAGTTCGGTCTCTTTCGAGCCATGACGTTCTTTCTTCACCATCCCACCGTCACTTCCTACCTCCTTATTCCTGTTGAGACGTGCAAATCCCTTATACGCAGTTTCTGATCCCGCCAATGAATCCATCAGGTCCTGATGTCTTGGTCGTAGCATTTCATCCTATTTCCCATTTTCTGCTCTCATCCTCACCTTAGGCTTAGGCTAGAGCTCGTGTGTAAGAGCAGGATCGCATGGCAATCGTAGCATTGCAATAGCGTAGAACATACGAAACGGGATGATAGTTCTCGTGGGTGATGGGGTGGCCGATAGATGGTAGTAAATGGCGAAGGGATAAGCTGTGTATGGGTTGTGGTAAGCGGGGTGTCGGGTGAGGGGGGCAGAAGGGCTGATGGGTGGGTGGCCTTCTGGCGAATCGTGATGGTGGGAGTGCTTGGGGCGTAGGATATCAGATAGAAACTGTACCGGAATCTGGAGATGATTAGAGTTGTATATTTTCCTGTATGAGGGGTATGGTACCTCTTTCGGCACGCCGAAGCAGCCAATAACCTTGGCATAATCTTTCAAACTCGTAGTTCCCAAAAAGAAAACCCCTCAACGGACCAGGAGAGGGCTATACAGTTATAGCTTTGATCCTCCATCCTCGATCGTCTTTCTGAACACATCTAATTAATTTGATGAAGGTTCGGCAGATGCAGCGGCCCCCTCAGGCACCTCTGTATATTTGTTTCTCTAAAACATGTTTAAAGTAAGCCACATGCCGTCAATGATAGGAGGCCTTTCCGTGCATTTTTTTTCCGACCTCCCGTTATATTCAAAACATTTTCTTGAAGTTTGCGCGGCGTTTATTGCAGTAAATTTTTCTCTGTGCGAAAAGCTGAAATGATTAAAGCAATAGTATGTTGTAGACAAGGAGTCGATTGTCGTTGATAGGATCCATTCTACGAGCGTTAGGTCAATCAAAGTCATTATGGTCAAGTCTGGACGAAGGCGATTGATGGAGAAAATATAAGTCATTGTGGCAATGCTTGATGCTCGGTTGCTTGGTGATGCAGCCGAAAAGCCAGATAGATTCGTAAATAGTTTTGAGGTGGATTCGTGCGGTCGCCGAAAGAATTCTGTTGTTCCATAGCGTACAACTACATGGAATGCCGCTGTCAGTTAATATCCTAGGTAGCTAAATCAGTAGAGTAATTGATGACTGGTAATTTGGAATTTGCTGCTTATTAGGGGCTTTTGGTGAGCAGACTCGTCTCAGATCAGAGAGCGAGTCCATACGCCTTGTTTCCGTGTATTGCTGCTCTATGAATTGAACTAGTAATATCGTACAGGGAAAGGCAACTCAGGAAGGGCATAGTTTGGGGCGTATCGTTGCTCGAGGTTGTGATAGAAGATTGATTTATACCAGAATCTTGTATGAGGTGTTGAAGGTTACGACCTTGGAGCTGCGTGCAATAGGCTATTTGTAGACTTCAGTGTGCAGTCACCTTTCGAGTACCTGTTCTGTGTGAATACGCAGAAAACCTGAGGAAAACTCCTTCGACTAGGAAGATTCATGAGGTGGCCAGAGCCGCAGTGTTTACTCTGACGCTCGCGTTTCGGACGCGCTCAATGGTCCTGCTTTGTCGTTATCCGCGCCTTGCTTGCTGCATTGGTCTGGTCAAAGTACTTGATGATATGAGGAGTTCGATCTTTCCTCGCAGCCTAAAGGTGTGCTGTTGTGGCGAAAAGAGAGATGTTCCAATGTTATTGCATGACAAATCTGAAAATACATGGTATAGGGAGTGTTTGCCTGATGCCTTGTTGCCCTGGCATCCAAGCTGTGTTGATAGAATGATTGGTTCAGCAGGCATAAGGGGAAGTCGGTAGAACCTGCCATAAACCATGACTGCAAGATAGGGTCATCTTACTTCTCATATTATTAGGCAATCTAGGAAAAAAGTTGTGCACTCAATAACAGACTGGGGTCTGTGGCTACTGACTACGGAATGAAAGGACTGTCACTTATCGTGGTAGACAGCTCTGTTTAAGGAGGCTGGTTTTTCTTTGCTGATTTTCGCCTTCCCCCTGGTGGTAAAACATTTCTATGCTTGCTAAAGGGTTCATAAAACTGAAATGCCGTTCTGAGTATCACCAGCAGTCAAGGTAATACAAGACTCGATTGGCCTCAGGGACCTCTTATTGAATCGCCGTAATGCGTCTCCTGCCTCATGACGCATACACTTACCGCCTATGTAGAAGTTCGGTGTCATATTTGCCGACGTGATTGGCTCCTGCCTCAGTCAAACACATCAGTGTCAACTTCTTCTTGCCAATGGTTTGTGTCAGGTCAGTAATCGTTCACCAGTGGGTGCAAGAAGTCGTGGTACAATACCCGGCTTTGCCGAGACAATCCTTTCTGCAATCACTGGTGGTTCTCCGGAGTCTGCTTACGACCAAACGAGAGCTTTCCAAAGCTTCGTGTACAATCTTCGGCAAGTGTTTTCGATATCTTTAGGGGTAACAGTTTATTGGACATGCTCTACAGCAGCGATTCCGCTCCCGCGTCTAGAAATGCCCTCCTGACCTCGTTGCAGATAGAAGCACATGGAAAAGAACAAGGAGAGGCAAGATACGTTATGGACTTCTTGTTGTTGTTTTCCATCCATTAGCGATAAAGGCGTCGTTGGCCGTCCTGTCTTCAACGTGTCTTGGGCCCCCGGATGTAGCAGTTTTTTTGCAGGCCACTCAAGTTTCGCCGGTTCGAATTGAAATATAAGATGCAGAGCCTACCTCCTGAGTTTCTGTTGCTTTCATATATGTTTATCTCGATCTCTCGTCGACTTATAAGTACTTTTTCCGCAATCCCTTTGAATTGGAGCCCCGGCATTGGACCCTAGAGATAGTCAACAGCGCCAAGGCCACAGCACCAGGTCAGAGCTCATTTATTTCTATGTCTAATTAAAAAACAGCCTTACACCTCAGTGGTACCGGATATCAGTATCGCTAACTCATATTCATCTATCTTAGCAGAAAAACCATGTCGAACTCAGCCACCTGTGTACCGAGCAGGTCGGCATCTTCAATGACGGCCGTCGACGCTCCAGACACCAGGCTTTCTCAATTTGAACATGCTCATCGCACCATTACAACACAGGCCCATCAATACCCAGCCAGGACTTACTTGCAAGGAATGGGTTCGTGGGTGCCCCCGCTGAGGACCGCCGAAAATAGAGATACTTTCGATCAAGGCAATGATTCTAATCAAAGCCGCACCATACAACTTAACAATATTGTCTGCCGGACACCGACGTCACAAGGTTTGACGCCAATTGAACGCTTCGAAGCTGAGGGTGTTTCCGAGCAGCCTTTCAGCTCTGCGAGGGTCAATCCAAACCATAACAAGGACGCTGGGGGAAAGGCGGGTGGGAAAAGTCGATAGGTTGCTCGTGGATATGGTAGAAATTTTCAAGTCGTAGCAAGATTGCGCAGGATGTCTGGAGCTCGGAGATAAATACCCTGGAGCTGTTGGATAAAACCTCTGGATTGTGTATATAACGCCTGGAGCTTCTGAATTGCACAGTCTTCCCTCTCCCTTGATCATTCCTTTCCTGTTGTCTGAGTCAAATAGAGACGGTCAAGATAGATAGGCGCCACACTAAGCAGGGCTGTTAGCTCAGCAAAGACCACAATCTAGCCATAACAGATTTGCCCTATCTTCTTACAATCATCTGCCGATCGATCAAGAGACCGTTGGCTTATATCGCTATTCGCGCATACAGCCTTTGGCTAATGTGAAATTTGCAAGCAGTCCATCAATCCTTATTGCACCCATGAGCCTCGTATACCCCAAGCCACTGTCCTGTTTTTTGGTGCTCCATGAAGCGAAAAAGCCATGTCCACCAGAGTCGCATGACGCGTTGTGCTGGCCGAGTGCCACGAACGCGAATAACTGTTGGTACTCAAGAATCGTGTATTCAGGATGAGCATTCGAAGACATTGACGAAGTGGAGGATGATAATGGAAGGTGTGATCAATGTCCTCGTAGAGTAACAGCCATAGGAATAGGGTATATAGCTAGTAATTTGGTCGAAGCCCTTTCCAACCGGTCGGAGTGCGTTATTGACTCTTTGATGTAGAGAGGCAGGGCAGACAATTGTATAGTCGAGTTGATCGAAGTAGATGGGTTTACAGCGAAGCTGACCGCGTTGACCATGTAACACAACATGGTGGTGTGGCTTGGGGGATGCAATAGTATGAAAGCGGTGAGTTTGATTATAATCTGGGTATCGAATAAGCTCATTGCGTGGTTTATATTTTATGAGAATACCTTATACTCCATGGCCAGAACCTATGGTGTAGTGGTATGCGGTTACTTGAATGCGACCAGCCATTACACTAGGGTCAATGTCACCAAAAAAAGTAAAACTTCTCAAGTCGAGGTTTTCGGAAGACTGACATCGAGTCGGTCCGAGCTTTTTGCCCCTTGTGTCCGGTGTTCGACCCACAGCACTGGCAAATCCTTTTGTTCATAAACAAACCTTTTTCTCAGGTTGGTAACCTGCGAAAGCTCTATCTGATATTCAAAGTACATCTTTATAGACTGGTTCTGAAGGTACGTACCACTTCAATTGGCGTTGTCAGCGCTCATGTACAACAATGGGCACGCTTTTAAACAGTGTCCAGTGTTCTTTCCTGGAAAGCCCACGATTATACCCATCTGTGCGTGACTTCCTTCTCCATCCGTCATAACGTCGCCCATCAAAGATTTGCGAGATTAAAAGTCTGTGACCTTATTAATACAAGGAGTGTACAATGCTCCCCCTACTTGCTTTGCCTGAAGTACGCCCAATACCAACGGGTTTTGACCTTGCTCCGTTGATTGTTCCGGAGAAGTTATTTTCGATCCCATCATAAGTCAGCCATATTCTGCCTCTCGTTAGTTCTACATCTCATCACCGATTCGACGTTGTGGTATTGAAATGCCACCTTTTCTGCAGATACCAACCCCAACCTTCGGCTTGTACAGAACGCCAATGAGGGAGATAGCCCCATGGACAATGAGGTCACTGTGCGAGTATTCTAACGTTCTGATTCTGTATCCGTCGCCCTCGCCATTATTCTTCGGTCGTTCCCAGCGCCATCCTAACCATCGCAAGAGCAAGTAGGAGCGGTGCAGCAGTAATCCTTGGATGAGAGGGTAGAGGTGGAACAAGCACGACGAATGAAGAACAAGGAGGTAGTAGGATCAGTCTACCATTAGCCCTACCGCCAACGCAAACGAATATAGATCAATCTGCAACGCTCGGGACGTAGCGTATAGAGTTATAGTACGATGCTGGTGAGGTATCAAGTGAAGCTTTCAGTCTAGTATATCAAGTTCGTCTCCAAGTCCAACCAACAGCTTTCAACTTCATGCCGAGATATTACTGAGGTTTATGTGATTTCTTCTGATGCGGTTTATCGTCTGGTTTTGGCGCAAATCAGAGAAGCTCTCAGTCTCGCATACTGCAAGGCCATTGCCTTTCCAATCCTGGAGCAGCTAGTAAGAAGTGAATGGTGTCCGACTGACTTGATCCCTAAGTAATCAGCTTGATCATAGCAAGAAGAGAATCGTGACATGGAATCGACTAGCCAAAACCACCATTGAGTTTTACTAGAATTGTACGGAGCTGTATAAGTTTCAATCCAGCTAGATATTAGACATTAGTCTCCTATTAAGCTACAGATGTACAGAGAGGATTTGCGGAGACGTCCAGGGAGATATATTATGGCAGTAACAAGTAGAAAAGCACACCTAAGTCTGGATTTGGTTGGTTGAGTGCTGCGAACCAGGCGCGTTAAGCGACAAGCGCTCATGGCGTTGTACCGCCACGTTAAGATGAATCTCTTAGATAAACCTCACTTTGCCTCACAGATTGTATCTTAAGGGGATGGTGGTTAAACTGGGATAGTCCATATTTCATGTGACACTAGATCTTTAAGGAGACTCTGCTGTATGGGCGAACTCCTAACCTGCTTCTCAGTGATGGGCGATCAGTGAGAGCCGTGGTGTGAGAAGCAGAAATCTTTGAGACAAATTAACGCTGGGTACGGACAAGGTAAGGAAATTAGATACGCAAATTCTCGTGCCGAATCTCTTTTTTTCCGAATAGCACTTGACTCAGGCTTATGTCCACGGAAGGTGCTTCTAGACAGGAGTTCTCGGTTGTTTCAGTGCTTGATTGCCGCAATATTCGTCCTTGAATTTTACGGTTCCCCTGAAATTTACTTTTGGAGAAAATCCTCGCTTGCCCGTATGTAACGAGCGAGGTAGGCGCACTGGAAGACATCGGGTTCTGTCAAAGGGAATTTAGAATCGACGTCGCGCTAACTTGGCCATGACTGCTGCTACTTCCCAGCAGGATGTTTGTTCAGAGCACCTCCAGCACCTCAAATTCAATGGTACAGCGATATAAGATCCGTCATCGAAGCAACCTTCACGATCAGCTTCCTAGGTTGAACTAAGTCGCATTCGAGTCGATATTCAAAATTCAGGAGACGCAACTGCTGAGAAGTGTTGCTGAGATTTGCCTCCATATGCTCCAACAACTTTGCAATACTTCCGTCCTCAACGCTGGCAGAACAGATGTTTGTCTCGACATGCTGGAGTAGCTTGCTAAGCTTGGTGAACCCAGTAGCGCATTCGGGACACTTAAGCACGTTCGGATAGCTTTGGTAGCAGTCTGGCGTCTGGAGATGCCTGGTGAGATCCGGTTTGCTCAGGTATGACTTTGTGCATAAGGGACACCTCCAGCTGTTCAGCTTTGGGTCCTGATCGGAATCTTGTGCTTCGGTTCTGGGTGGGCCCGCAAGAAGCCATGGCTTTCTCTCATCGATGATGTATGAGCTCGATCCTGAGCTTTGGCATATCAAGGCGTTGATGTGTCTGACTGTCCAACCAGCAGAGCAAGAACCGCTCTCCAAATGCCCGAACATGGTTGCGGTAGAAGTGTATTCCGTTCCCTCTACACAACCATAGCATGCCAGAGGCTTTGGCTGATGGCTTAAGGTATGCTAGATATTGTTAGCAAGGCTTCAAAGAAATTCCTCAGCGAGACATACCAATTTCAGCTTGCTCGCCGTGTCAAAGTCTGTTTCACACTTTGAGCAAAAGGAGCCTCGGTGCACATCTGCCGTCCTCAAGTGGTCCTTGAGCTCTTCTATAGTTCGATGGTCAAGCGCACACGGTTCGCATACGTGGTGTTTGCCCTCACCTGCCTTCTTATGGGAAAGAAGTAGCTGTGGAGTCGCAAAGTCGACTCGACAAAAATTATCATAGGTGTACTTATGAACCTCTGTTGTCCTCCAATGCTCCTGCAACAGATAGAGAGCCTGAAAGTCGAGTCTGCATTGCTGACATACGTTATGCTTGGGCGAAGCATTCTCATGAGCAATTCTAGCGTACGAGGTATCGAAAAGACAGTCGCATCTTGCGTCATACTGCCCCTCATGGATTTCACTATCTTGCCAATGAGCTGTCAGCTCTGCGGAAGTGGCGCAGTCGAGACCGCAAGGCAAACAGAGGAAGTGCGTCGCCGGGGTCGCCTGTTTGTGCCTAAGCATGTCCTGGGAATTCGCGAAATGGATGTTGCATCGTGCATCATAAGTGTTCCGGTGAGCCGCTCCATTGATATAATGCAAATTCAGCTCTTCGGGAGTGGCATAGTTGACCTGGCACCGGAGGCAATAGGTGTACAGATGTGAGATATTTTTCTGCCAATGAGCCACACGTGCTTCTTTGCTGAAAAACTCTCTAGCACATGGTTCGCATCGGAACAGATGCTTACTCGAGAATTTCATGTGCTGTTCCAGAGCTTCGTGGCTGTTGAACCAGCGATTGCAATCTTTACAGTATTTCTCGGGCATGTTAGCTCCGAGACCATCTGGTCAGCTCAAGGATCTGAAAGGCTTAAGCGCGTTTACAGCTTACCTAGAGATTGGGTTCCTGCTAGCAGAGAGCTTACTACTTGCCCACGCTTTGAGTATGTCTAGGGTTGATAGTGGTTTCTGGTCGTTTTTCTCTGCCGCTGACGTAAAGATATGAGATGAAGGAGGATGAGAGACGAAAAGGTAGGACATGTGGTGCTTAGCCTTTGCGATGCCTTGGGCAGCAGACCAAGTTTATGTGATGATCCAATATTCACTTTCCCTATGTGTTTCTATCAGATTTCACTAATTCTTGTTGCTTTAGGGCGATTCTACTAATACAGATTTTATTAACTATAAGAGCTAGAGCATTTTACTGACCTTCTTGTCTGGCTGGTCTACTGGTTATGGGTAACCTCTTGCCTAGCAATGTCCTCTCTCAAAACGGTACATCCACCTACGCTCCGAAGAATCTCTGCATGTATCCAGTAAACAAGGAAACGTTCCGGAACTGGCTATTGGGACAAGACCAGTGCGACACGGCACGTTGCTTGAATTGTACATCGCAGACATTCGGGCAAACATCATGGCTTGCTCCAAAACCACAGCTCTAAGGCCGTGATGTCCAGGTCAGTGAAACAGTGTCTGAAATATAGCTTTAAACCAAGCCCATGAGGCGACTAAAATTTCATGGCCGCGGATAAAAAGGCGCACTACAGACCCACTTCAGACTCATCGAGCAAATCGGTCAGTGTGACAAAGCTCAGTACAATAAGGCACGCAGTCGCAACCAGACATTGTGGTTACCCAGGGTAGACGTAGCTCCTTGTCCACATACCTTGCTTCAAAATCACAAGTATAGTGCCAAAATCAACAAAGGAAACAAGTCGCATGACCGTCATGTCCAGCCTAGAGAAATCTTGTTTGCAAAACTCCTCGATATGATTTACCGAGGCCGTGATGGAGAAGGCTTGCCAAAGTAGAGTGTAGCACAGACACAATTCTGTGTCTTTCGTTCCAGCCAGCAAAGAGCATCACGCAGACCAGGACGCCACACCTTTCGTCTCATCCACTGACAAAGTCCATATGTACGTTATGCTGACTACACACTTTCCATAAGCATTTTAAAGAGTCCTAAGATTTCACAACTCACCAATATCCACGATCATAAATAGAACAGACTCCATCTTCAACTAACCCTGAATTTGCGTAAGGTCAGAGCGTCTGCCGAGCTTTGCATGTTGGTTTTATAGCTCTCGGCCATCTTCACCCTTTAGTGAACACGCTTGGAACGGCTTTATTTAGGTAGGTGTAACACATTGCTACTTTTGCATTTTTCCAATACACCTTTTCCATGCAAATCTCTATATACCAACTTAACAATAAACCTGTAAAGAGATGTTTGACATCCCGAGCTAATCCACAACTCCCACATAGACCTTCACGTGTTGAGATAGTATACCCCCCAAATAATCTCTACCGCAGAGAGAAAAACGGGCTTCTCAAGTCCTCTAAAAAATACACACTCCCCAGTTTCCCCCTTCTTGTGCGCCCCTCCTCTTCCCCCCCAAAAAATAAAGCAGTGTAGTAAGCCGCATAGTATAACCCTTTTCCCTTACGAAAGAAGCTTGGAAATCACCCTCCAATCTAGAGTACAGATCAATGTTCCCAAGAAACCCGGAAACCGTAACGGGGGCTCTAGTTGCGTCGTGGGGAGGCTGACATCCGTTTGCTGGAACTCAATCGTGTAAGTGAGACTTCTTAAGGTGGGAGGGAAGGTAGTGTTTGGGGTGATTGTGTTTGGAGGTTTTGGGGAATATGGGGGTTGGTTTGTATGGATGAGTTTGGAAGAGGGTCTTGTTTGGGGATGCTGGGGGCTGCAAGCGGTGGTGTATGAGGGTAAGTTTGGGGGGAGAAGATTAAAGGGGGCCTAGTGTATTGGTGTTATGGAGGATTGGGATGATTGGGATATGTGGTGGGAGAAATGGAGGGAGGGCGAAGGCGAGGATGTTAAGAGATAGTTGTATTGTTTAGATAACAAAACTAGATTTTGAGTCGCTGGAATCTATCTACCTCTGTTGTGCATTTGATGGGTTCTTGATCTCCAACGATGTTATTCTATTTCCACACTTACCGTTTTCACGCTCCTATTGCCTTCAAACTCTTCACCGTATCCTCGATACTCTCTTCTAAAGATCGGTACTTGATCCCCAGCACTTCCATCGACCGGGAATTATCATACTTATAGATCCCTAGCGAAAATCAGCATCAAACCCCTCAAGAGCACAGCAGAACACTCCTACCTCCTTCCGGATAGTCTCCCCCTTTCGCCGACTCAGGCACATTCTTCGCCAATTCCGGAAATTTCTTCCGGATAATAGTGGCGATCTCACGATTGCTGAAGTACCCTGCCGTGATGAAGAATCTCTTTCCGCCCGCTTCCTCTAGCTCAGCGGCTTTGACGTGGGCGAGGGCGAGATCGCGGACGTCAACCCAGATGAAGGTGCCGGTTTCGGGGATGGTTTCTTTGGCTTTTCCGGTCATGATGTCTCTGATGCGCTGGTTGGAGGTATTGAGGGCGTCGAGGGTTTGGAGGTTGTGGACGATGGGGCCTAGAACGAGGGGAGGGTTCACCTGTGTGTGAAGAGTTAGCTGGAGATTTTGTGGTTGGTTCAAGCGGATGGAGGATTACGGTAGCGATTGTGAAATTCGGCTTCTCCTTTTCCACAAACTCCCATGAAGATCTTTCGGCAAATGTTTTGCTTGCGCGGTATCCATTGGCTGGGTTTTGGATGGCCTCTTCTTCGGTGATGGGGTTCCAGTCTTTTTCACTGTATACGTATCCGGGCCTGGTGGGCTGTTTCGGGTCAAGGATGGCTGCGAAACTTGACGTGATTACCTGCAAGGGCGATCAGATTTCATGAACGACCTTCCCAAAGAAGACGACATACTACTCGCTTGACACTCGGGGCACTTTTCTTAATCGCCTTCAGTAACCCCGTCGTACCGATAATGGCAGGATCAAGCAGGTCTTTCTTGGTGTCTGTGACGTTGAAGTGGAATGGCGAAGAAGTGTGGATGACTGTATCGAATGGGGGATTGGAAATGACCGCCTTGTCGAAAGCCCCTTCTTGTGCGATATCTTCAACAATAACAAAGTCTAATTTCTCCTTTCCGACCCCCGGGTGTGCGTCTTTGATGGCCTTCGCTTTGCTCTGGGATCGTACGCTGGTCACTACAGAGTGGCCACGCTCTAGGAGAACATCGAGGACATGCGCTGCTATAAATCCCGATCCACCTGTTCTTCGTTATCAGTCGTAACGACAATTGTGGCCAGAGCATATGAGTTTAACCTGTGAGCAAAGTCCGAGTCATTTGTGATGAAGTAGCGCGTGTATCTATTGGTTCTTCTTCGTTACAAGGAGATTTTATTGGAAGCAATCTGTATCTAACTTGCTCTTTATATAAAATACAACGATAGAAGATTGAGCAGTCTCTTATAAAGCTGTACTAACTAAGGTACTCAAATTCGCATAGAGAGTACATTAACATGAGGTCATTTGCGGCGATACCATCTTTAACTCCGGTCTTCATTCCTTCGTGCATATTTCACGCTAGTGGAGATACGGGAATATGGTTCCAACTGGGGGTACAGCTGGTCGGGGGGTTGAAAAAGTTGAGCCGGGGTCGGAAAAAATTCTTGGCGTCGGGTTGAACTTTAAAATTGACATATGCCCCGCACATTCAAGACTTGGCGGCGGGTTGGAAAAGCTTCGGACCCTATGCGAAGCATATGTCAAGAGCATTAAGCGAGGCCACAATAAAATACACATCTGATCATCAAAGCCTCGTCGATGCATATGCGCAGCATCAACTGAGCACAAAGAAACATCAATGAACGACTTGAAGATGAGTGTCGCACTTCGCATATGCTGCGCATATACTAAGAAGAAACTCAGCTCGCTCAAGATTCATTCAATGCAAATGTTGAAAACAACGAGAAAAGCGATGATGCAAATCATGAGCTGAACGAGAATGAAGAAGAAAATGCACGAGAAAGATCTGATGAGCTTGTTGAATAACATGTCACAAATTGAGTTCATGATTTCGCATGTTTTGTGCATATGCTAAGCATATGTAGAAGAATCTTCGCTCGTCTTGCTATTCATGATATATGCATGATCTGTGATTGTGCTGTTTTCTCGATGCTTCGCTCAAGCTGTGCATATGCACGGCTTCAATACTTCGCTCTTGCTGTTTATCATCTAACTACTTTAGCTATATAACATCAATTCTTGAGCTCATGATTAGCATATGCAGAAAGCTGAGCCGGGGTTGGAATAATTTTGAACTCATGGTTAGCATATGCAGAAAGTAGAGCCGGGGTCGAAATCAAAAAAAAAAAGTTCCGACCCTGGCTCAACTTTTCCAACCCCCCACCAACTGTAAGCCCGTTCCAACTCACTACAAATCTCGTAAGTAGAAAAATGATCATGGAAATCTGCGTTGACGCAGTCAAAGACCTTTCTATCACCGTTGGGTCGTTGTCAAACCAACATATGAAATTAACCGCGTATCATGTGCTTGTGTAACTCCGCAAAGCTACTAGCTCACTAACTGAATATGTTAACATTTTGTTCCGAATCTAGGTGTTTGATGCTGATTTCGGCACCATGGTTCTACTGAATAAGTTGAAGGTCTTGTTGTCGGACCTGCCTTAGTCAATATACTGCTTGCAGGCTCGAGAAGTGCTGAATCTCTTCTATACAAAAGTTAATCAAAATGTACCCATATTAAAACTTGAGCGACAACAAGCCAGCTCTCGTTCTTTACCGCCGCTCTCAGCTGGTTCCAGGATGGGGCATCCAGCGGGGCTCGTACGAAGGGCAAAGGAAAGGCCTAGGTAACTTACCTCAATCTCTAGCCATTCAATTAGAACAACCGGGAAGGCATCCAGGAGAACGCACAAGCTTTTGAGCATACTTGGAGCGTCAAAATCGTGTCGGACCTTTGAAGGACAGCATCTTCCTATATGGAACAGTAACGAAGGTGTGGTTCAGTCTCTTATATGTCTTCCATGTTAAGTACGGGTATATCAAAGTCTCAATGCCTATCTTCCTCGTGGCTCTACTGCTTCATCTGCAACTGCATCTACATCATAGATATCCAATCTCTCAGTTCAGAATATTCTCTTTAGACTAGGAACAAGAATGTTTCTAAGGCTTATATCAAGTCAGCCAACACCAATCCGCTTTCGTTCAATTGAAGAGCTAGAGTCTCGAAAGCTGGCTATACCAAAACTTGAATCGACCAAGCCGAGTCAGAATGACGAGTACTAATATATAGATGCACAAGACGTAAGGTTTCAGAAATGACTAGTCATGCGTGGCACAGTTAAAAGGTATCGTTAACTGCAATAAACCACTCAATTCCCTCTGCCCCTGTACTAAATGTTCGGTTTGGCTACGGTAATAGGAGACAAAGTATCTGGGCATAGTTTTGACCTAAGCTCAGGCCTGTGTGCAGTCGAGTTGGATGTATTTTCCTAAGAAGTATACCTTTGGCTGTTGAAAATATAAGCACAGACTTAAACTTTCCAGAACGGTTTTGCAGGACAATGCGGGAGTATTAAGCGGTTTGGGAAGCGGGTCAGGGGAAGGATGATAAGGTGCTATTTTTGGCCTTCTTTGGCTGGTTTAACAGTTAAGCTGTTTTGAGTATATCGAGTGGCGGTTGACCGACCTCCTGATTGAAATGGTCTTTTTTGGTATGATCCCCAGGGGAGTAAATGTAATGCTACATGGATCTCATGATTAAAGCGGCTGATGATTGGTAATAGGTACGCAGTCCCTATATGCAGAAAGCACGCGCGAGTGCCGCAATAGTTGTGGACTAGACCTTTGAAGCGGAAGGGGCAAACGAGTTTCCTAGTTTATAAGGTGGCCAGATAACGTATTATTCGAAGAAGGGGATTTATGAGACTCACATAAAGGTCAGTAATTACTTTTTGTGGAAAATTCAGGTTGAACGAATATCAACATCGGATTTAGGCTGACGAATCTCTATTTGACGTGAAACCCAAAATCTTTTGCAATAGATATCTCCAAACAAGAGCATGGTTTGAAAAAGTACGAGGATACGAAACGAAGCATGTGAAAGATCTAGCCACTTCATCTTTATAATGTCAGATGTCGAGGATGAGGGAAGGAGCACTTGGGCAGTCAAATCGCGCAAAGCTAGCTTGATCCCGTCCTCCGACTCAACCGTGCCACTAATAAGGCAGGCGAATGATACAGAAGAACTTATATATCTTCGCTGTGATGCATTTCGGGAAAAATACTGATCAGGAAGGGCAGAAGTTGGGTCAAGCATCTATAAAGACAAAGTATCAACCGCCTAATTCTCGTGCGTACTCTTTACTCCGGGGTGAGTAAGGTTGCTCACGAACATGTTTTCAGGACTCGGGGTAGACACATCTTGTACACGTTATTCTAAACTGGGGGGATACCGTATCTATGTAAGAACCCCTGCAGCCCTGGTTGGACCTCGCGTAACATTTGCTGACCATGTGATGACGTATTCGTATGGCAGCGTTTTCTGACTACCATTCCTCGCGCATCGATTGTTATAGTGAGCATATGGGGCCTTGCATTAGCATCAGGACAAATCATCCGCAGGTAACTTCCAGGCTGAGTTAAGTTCGAGTAGGTGGTGTCTGTGCAGGCTTCGTGGCGACGCGGGATATGTATTGTGGATATCGATAGAGAGCATGGATATTTCATCGGTCAATAAGTGTGGTGCTGAAGCAGTCTTTCTCTGATTGGTCAATCTGGAGAACCCAATCGATTGGAGGTCAATCCTGTCAATCATACACCGTACAATGTTCACCGCCCCGCCGCATTCACCAATCCTGCTGACAAACTCTTACTTCGATGTCTAGAAAAACTTCCCACCTACGAATTTGGTGACCTCGCCTGTCGCCATCCTACTGAATGACATGCCTCGACGAAGCCGTGGGTGCCAAGCGTGCCGACAAAGACGGATAGGCTGCGATGGCACACTGCCGTCCTGCCGGCAATGTCTCCTTACCAATAGGTTATGCTCGGGGCCTGTGCAGGGCTCTATCATCATCAACCAAACCGAACATGTTGCATCGCGCTACAAGCGCAATCGAGGACCGTCACAATGCCGCCCTCCCTCCAGAGCCTCTATCGTCCTCCAGCCATCACCAAGGACTATCTTGTCTTTGGCGTTCATTTCGGAATTCACCTCCTATGCTTCTTCCGCCATCGAAGCACTTTCAGGACATACATGGTTGCTTCAATTGGGAAATTTGTCTCACAGCGAGCGAAGTCCAGTCCTTGACCTTTCCCTGCAGGCGACTGCCACTGCTTACTGTGGTATGGTGGCCGGGAACCGATCGGTGGTGATAGAGGCCACTCGAATGTACGGAGAAGCCATGTCTCAACACGCCAGGGCAATCTCGCATGTCTCCAAGACTCCGACTCGGACTTTGATATACACGTCCGTTATCCTGTCGATTTTTGAAACTGTGTGCGCTACCAATGCATCAGCCTACTCCACCCACCTGGACGCTGCTCGGCAAATGTTGACTTCCTCGACCGCAGATTTTGCGCAAGATCAATTGCTCCGACAGATTGCTGTACATGTTCATAACCAGACTGTCCGTGTTTCTTCCTTCCACTGTCTTGATCCAACGCTGACCGTGGGTTTCTCAAGTTATTCATGACCCTCGTATCCCCATTCGGCCATCCAGCAGCGGCGCCACAGATGGATATTTTGACCAGAACGTTGTGGAATCAATTTCGCGAGTCGCAGCAGGCGGCTGATCAGCTGACCGCCGATCTCATTCTCATCGGCGGCATTGTCACGACGAACCTGTCAATCGCCAAGGATAGTATTCCCTATCTACAAGGTATTGGCTCCAGTATTGACAACGCCTGGGCTTGGCACCGGGCAAAGGTCCTCTCACCGAGTAAGATCATACAGTCTAGCTCCTCCGCGAGAGATGCAATATACCAAGATGCTTCGACGGCTCTGACCACGGCCCATTATGCCATGGCTCAAATCATCCTGACTGTCGCGAAACGCCCTGGGTTCCCGCATCCACCATTAACCAACAATGTATATTGCCAGGCAGTAATCGATTGTGCCCTGTTCCTCTTGCAGATCAAGAGGTTCATTGGCTGCACCGGCTTTGCCATGCTCCACCCTTTGGCTCTTGTCGCCAAGTACAGTACATTACCCACCGCTCGCCAAACGGCGTATTCATTGCTGGACGACGGGCTCCGAAACATTCCGTTTGTGGGGCTGCGACGGGTGATAATGCAACAAATCAAATCAGCCTAGATCCTCGAGGTTCGTTCCCTCGGCAGAATCTGCATATACAGGATGCTGACGAACAATTTAAGATTTCGGAAATCAATATTGACCGACAAACTGTTCTTTGACTGGGGCTTTGCTTTCAGCGGCAGCTTCATTTGAGGAACAGCAGCACGTGTGACACGTCGTCCTCGTTTCAGTACTGTAGTTCAGGTTCTGTGGCAACTGGAGAGAAAATCATTCATATAGTCTAGGCCTAAAAGAGTAGGTTTCGCTAGCTGCGGATATCCGTATTACTCCGTACTCTGCTAAGATGATCAGGCATCCAGTCCAGGTTCTGTGACAACCGAAGAGAAAATCATTCATATAGTCTAGGCCTAAAAGAGTATGTTTCGCTAGCGCGAATGAAATAGAATATACGGGCTTACTCAATCAGGGTGGGCCCTAAAGATTTACCAGAGGTTGCCGTGACAATGATAGGGCATATATAACATTGCCCGCAAGGAAGAGAAAATAGAAGAGACAGAAGTTCAGAATCGTCAAGCACTTTTTTGCAGGCAACCAACTGTCCCCCGGATACACACACTCTCTCTCTCTTCTCTCTCATACGTCTTTATCACCATCACCAACGAAACCAAGAATTAAAGGCTACCACAATGGCAGATTCAGGTCAAGAGATTGTCCCAGTCTCTTTCACCAAGGCATGGCACTCCCAGCCTTACCCGTTTATCTCGCCGACCAGGCCAGAGCTCTCCGCCAAGGGGAAAAACATCGTCATCACGGGAGGCGGGACAGGGATCGGCAATGCCATCGGTGTTGCCTTCGCAAAAGCCGGGGCTAATTCGATCGCCATCATCGGACGACGCGCCGACAAGCTCGCGGCCGGTGTATCTGCGATCTCCGAGGCAGCAGCAGCATCGTCCTCGGACATGACCACCACAGTCTTCCATATGGTAGCTGATTTGGTCGACAAGGGACAGACTACCAAGGCGTTCGATGCCATCGCGGCGAAAGTCGGCAAGATCGACGTACTCGTGTCCAACGCGGGAGCCTCTGTCGAGGTCGGACCCATGGCGACCTACAGCGCCCAGACCTTCAGACAGGCCTTCGAACTCAACGTCGTCACGGGTCTGCACGCTTTTCAGGCCTTTTTGCCCCACGCCTCCCCGGGGAGATCAGTCGTGCTCAACTCGACAACCGCCTTGGCGCATATCGCGCCATGGGCCAATGTGGGCGCCTACCCCGCCGCGAAAGCCGCCGCATTGAAGATGTGGGATCAAATTGCCAAAGAGAACACGCACTTGCGTGTGGTGAGCGTTCACCCCGGTTGGGTGCCCACGGATTTGAACGGGCATCAGAAAGGGGCGACGGATTCGGGTGAGTCTTCCCTTTTTTTTGGTTGCTTTTTTGGTTGCTTTTTTGGTTATCCCTCTCTTCTCACTCATTCCTTCCTGTTTTTGAAACGTTCCTCGTCAATCTTGATGAAAGAAAGAAAAATCATACGTCTCACTAATAATCCTGGTCCTGATATGTAGCTGAGCTTCCGGGACAATTTTACGTCTGGCTTGCGTCGTCCGAGGCTGCCTTCCTCGATGGTAAAGTCGTCTGGGCAAATTGGGATGCACAAGAGCTCTGCGGCCGCGCTCATGAGATCAAGAGCTCGAAACAACTGACCTGGTCGCTTGACGGAGTTCATATGTAACTGGGAGACCCTTCTCTCTCCACCATACTCCCTGAAAAAGTAGACATTGGGGCACAAACGTTTGGAAAAGGGTATTCCACATGGAGGGCAAATTTCTGGGTTTGAAGGCACTACTATATCTCAGGGGTATTGTTTGCTAGCGCGCCGCTGAATTTTGGTTGCATTAGGCTCGTTTCTAACCAAATGCAGAATAATTTATACGCAGAATATCTACAGCCTAGTATGTGGTGTTTCCTTCCCCTCTGCAGCAATAACGGCCTCGCACCGATCATGCATCGAATCAATAAGCTCCTCTAATTGCTCGAGTGTGACAGCATCCCAGGCTTCCCTCACTGCTTTTCTTAGAGTATTGTAGGAGAACTTGTTCTGATCGCCATAATGCTCCTGTATCCAGTCCTTCATAATGTTCCATACGGCTTCGATGGGGTTCAAATCGGGTGTAGCTTCCTACTGTAGAATACACACCTTTATGCAATTGTCAGATTTACACTTCAACAAGTGAAGAAGAACGGAAGGCAAGAGAATATATGATAAGAGCGGGGTTTGGAATACACCCATGTAGTGAGATGCAGGTCTAGTGGAAATGACAGCCTTGTGAGCATTAAAGGCATTGCGGTGAGAAGAATCCTGAACTGACTAACAGGCAATAATTGCAGCCCAAGAGTAATGTTTGAGATGCATCCTCAATGCGTTTTGTCCGGCCCCAAACAGCTTAGCGTCTATCATGTGCCGCAGCCATGAAACACAGCCCAGGGCGAAGCTCTTGTCGAAGCTGACAAGGCGATAGACAGGAGCACGACAGTGTATGCTTTCTATCCATAGATACGATATCTCTCTTCCTCCAGCTTCTAGATATATCGCTCAATCTCCAATTCCACGCTTTCTACCAGCAATGGCTCACTCGAGGCGCACCTATTCGCTATGGCAATCCTTCCTCTCAAGCACCTGTCTCTGCTGCACCTCCACAGAATCGTACACCCTTTTCGAAGAAGAAGAAGAAGAAGAGTTCCCATCAGCCACAGAAAAGATCCGCTACCGGGACTTCTCCCCTCCACCGAGCTCTCCGTCTCCCCTTCCTCCTACTTCCGAACAGCCAATGACCTCCGTCTCCCCTCCCGCCTTCCTCGCGCAACCCCAACCACCCCCTCTAATCGAAATCTCAACCAAGCGCCTCCACAGACGCGCACTACTCACCACATCCAACTTCCACGCCGATGAAGTTACGCTATCAGATTCTCGTGTCACCAGAGCGTCCAAAGATACCGCCGCCATCACCGAAACCGAGCTTGCGGACAACCTGAATCTTGTGGATACAGCTAGCGTAATAGGCTCTGTTGGTGGTCTGGTCGGGACAGGGTATGCGGCGGCGTCTTACTACTCGCAGAAGAGAGCGGAGAAGGAGGCGAAGAGGAGGGAGCAAGATCTGGAAGCAGCGATAAGAGGGGTTGCTGCGAAGATCGAGAACGAGGGCAATGGCAGAAGTGAGCGTGGGGGTGACGGGAGTAGCGAAGCTGGATTGAAGGTGGAAAGGGTTCCGGAGCCGGGACCGCCCAGGAGGGAGGATCTTACTTGGACTGGGATGAGATGATGGGGTTCGTATGTACAGCGTTATGACATAAGGTAACTCACAGAGCAAGGGTTCCAATAGGTAGAAAAGCAACGCATTCATCTCATGGAGTCGTTCAAATGCAGATTTCTCGCTTCCTAAGTGCCCTGTTATCCCCCAACTACTTAGGTAAAAGAAATCCTGTCCTTCATTTTTCGAACTTTTCATGATTCCAAGCCTGGCAGAGCTAATAGTTCTTCCCCCCAGTAGAAATCGCCCCAACCATATCCACCGCAAAATCACTAACCTCCCTCAGTAACGCCTGAAAGCATTTCTGCGAATACAGCTCCTTTATGTGTATCCTTGCTATCTCCACCGCCGCCCTCCTCATAGCCGTGTCAGTCTGTTGCGTAGTCTCATACACCTCCCGGATGCAATCGGTAAAAGTATCGCTGATCCAGTGCTGCTGCAACTGTTTCTCAAATTTCTCACGAGCGAGGGTTTTCAAGTCGTTCATTTGGAACATGTCTGCTATTGCGAACACGCGCGGGTGTTTCAGCAGTTCGAGATCATCGCCTGTTCCTTTTATGAGTTCTTTTCAGTCTAGATGTCTAAAACGAGATTTCAGAATGGGCTTACCTTCAGCACTCAGGGCCTCAGCAGCCTCTTCGGTGTAATTGTTAGCGTACATGTAATGGAAGACTCTCCAAAGAGCATGCGCGCTGTATTGCTTGAAGCGGAACGTTTGCTCCACAGATTCTTTGAAGTCGCCTGTAAGAGCGGTGGCGAAGTAGGGGCTTCGAACACCTAAGATCATGCGGTGAGCGAGGATTGGGATCTCGGATGGGCCGAGAAAGAGGGAGACATCTGAGAATTGGCGGTTGTTGAACAGACTTTGGTTCTGGTCAGTTGATGTCATACTTGATAGTCTTGTGGCTGGGCGACTTACTGTGCAAACCTCTCTGTGGAGCTGTCTTTGGGGCTAGTCATTCTAGCAGAGGTTTGGATTTGAAAGGTTCGGGTGGGTTTAGTACGAGATGTAGCCAGACAATCAGAGAGGTAGTTGATGTGTTCCTCACTTTCGAATAATCACATCCAACACCAGACGATGCCGTGATTGTTGGTCGACACTGTTGAATTTATGCAATGAGCCTGGCAACCTTTGCGTACTGAACAAAGAAACAGTTGGCCAAATCAAAGGACCAAATTTCCCAAGTAAATGTTTGAAGTTGGGGAGAGATATTGGACGTACCCAAAGAGCAAAGCTAAGTTGACAGGCTCTTCGGTATCCCTAGCTACATCTCTGCTTCTTTGCTCTGCTCTGTTCTATGTATGTTCCGCTAACTTTCTGCACGTGGTTGTCATTTACAAATACTCGATAGAGAGGCCTCCCAGAGATCATCTACCATAAAGTTGTTAACTCAGCTTTCAAGTAGTCGACATGGCCATGTCGGCTAAAGCGCTGTCAGTCTTTGTGGCCTCTCTAGGAATCCTCCTAGAAGAGTCTCGTTGAAAATATATAATGCATATCCATTCATCTGCAGCACTGATTTCCAAGAAACTGGGGGAGGAGCTGTCCCTTCAACTGGTGTTAAAAGCTGCCACCCAACCACATGTAGTACGGATATTGACTCAGGGTGCTTATTTGACCGGTGAGAATTGGACGGAGGGCTTACCGCTGAGCTGCAAAGGGCTGGTCAGAGGTGGAGATAGTAAGCAACCTACCTACAAACCCACCAGGTAGCACCGACATGTGGTGACTCCACTCAAACCGGTGAGAAAGCTGAGCGACTTTTTGTTTTTTTGCTACCCCGCGCATGGTAATTTTAAATTGCTTCTCAGCCTTTTTACGGGTCAAGTAAGCGACGCTGCGTCAATATCAGTACTACATGTGGTTGGGTGGCAGCTTTTGACACCAGTTGAAGGGATAGTGTAGCCGGGCCTCTTCAACGGTTCAAGATTATTGATTTCTTCCTTAATCGTCTAATTGATTTTATTCAGAATGCTTTTTACACTTCTGTATGGAGCTGAACGGACGATTCAAGAGTCTGATATAGGCAAGCGCGAATACTGCTTTTCCTTTGGCTTTCATCCTATGCACATGGAAATCAACAGAAGCTGGCTCTGGTCATGTCGATGGTCTTCCTTGAGAAGAACAGAATTGCATTCTCGTTGTAGGGAACATAATCGACAACGAAACATAACAAGTACTAATACGGATAGCGTTTGTTCGGGACATGTGGGGGAATGGGTCCGCAAGCGTGTGGATTAGTGGTAGAATGGCAGCGGCACAGAAGAATAGATGAGAGAAACTCATTTGCCAGGAAAACAGCTGTTGGCTCGATTTCGTTGTACCAATACATATCGTTCACGGCTGATTGGAGATGCAACGATGTGAGAACTAACCGTCATATTTTACATTATCAAATGAAGTTCATATTTCGGAACATAATGTTAGAAACACCATGCTTAAAGTGCCTGCTGCACACGGCTTCATAATTGCAGTCTGTTAATGCAATCCTGCCATTGCGTAGCCGTCTAGAAATCAAAAGTGGATTGGTGGATAACAGATGAGGTACATATGATGGTTGGAAGTAGAACTAGTTGCGAAAAGTGCTAGGACTGATCGAGCCTAGCTCAAAAACTGCCGCTTGTTTGTTTACTTTCTCAGCTTGCCGCCACTATTTTCCATCGCGCCGACGACATCAAATAGAAATTTGGTTTCAGTTGTGCTGCTAAATACAACCATGTCGCAAGTTCTATCTCCGCTATCTATCACCAACGCGAATCGGAATACACCAACCACCGTCGAGAGGAAGACTTTCTCAATCCACGAAGACACAGAAAACATCCTACCCCAAAGCCCCCTTGAGATACCAAGCTCTCCATTCATTGAGGATGTACCATCACCGACGAAGGTATGGAGTCCAACGAAGCAAGAAACACCCAGAAGTGTGCAAGCAAAGAAGTACACGTCAGTCCCTCTCACTGAGGACGCTTTGAGAGAGAATGAAGGTCTTACGCGAGCATTCGAGACTGAGGACAGTCATGGCGAAGCTGAGAACCATATGAGCGATAGGAACATCGAGCAAAATCTAGGAGATGACACAACCTCTACTGTTGCTGCTCCCTCTGGATACGCGGGCATGGATGACACATGCATGAGCGCCTTTTCCGCCGCTCCGCCGCTTGATATGACCGTCTTCGCTCAAATGCGCCAGTCTCCTACGAGAGCAAGCCCATTGAGCCCTACAAAAGCCTCGAGACAACCGCACTGCAACGAGGAAGCACCGACACCCCGGCAACGCGGCCGCATGACCCCATCCAGCGTCCGACGTCACCACGCTGAAGACTCATCTCCCTCACCAACCCCTCGACGTCCAAGATCAAGTCCCTCAGGCGATACCACAAACCTCATTCTAGACTTCACCGAGCAATTCAGCGCCTTTGACCAGTCCTCCAGCCGTACGCATAGCCGCAACGGCCGGTCCTCTCCGCGCAAACAACCCTCAGATCTCGGATCCTACGCCTTGGGCCGTCGGACACCCTCACCAAGGAAACATGGTCTTCCTCCCAGTACACCCTCCGAATCTCGCCACCTCGCCAACCTCCTCGATTTCGACCTTCCTCCCGCGCCCACCCCACGCTCAGTTCCTAGCATCACAGCCCGTGAACTCGAGTCACTAAAATCAAATTTCTTGTCCCAAATATCCTCTCTACGCGCAAATCTAAGCGGGAAAGAAGCAGAAGTCTCATCTCTCAAAAACGCGGTGGAGGATGCTGAAAGACGGGTGGGAGAAGCCTTGGAGGAGATACGAGATGAACGAGGAAGAAGGGAAGCCCTCGAAGCAGATAAAAAGGATTGGGAGAAGCGAGACAAAGAAATGCAGAGTGTCCTGCGGAACGTCAAGGAGGAGATCATTCGCGTTGATCGTGAAAAAGATGAATTATTGCAAAAGGCATTCACGACAGAACAAAAGCTCTCTGAATCCGAGTCCCGCCTTGCCGAATCCGAGTCCCGCATCACCGGCCTCCGCGCAGCGTCCTCGTCCACCGAAGGGACCACTTCTGAAACCGGCACCGCTGCCAGCACGGACACTGCCGTTGAAGCCGCAGTGACAAATGTCGCCAAGGAACTCCACGGGCTATACAGACACAAACACGAGGAAAAAGTCAAGGCGCTGAAAAAGAGCTACGAGGCGAGATGGGGCCGGAAGATCAAAGAGTTACAGATGAAGGTGGACGAGGTGAGCCGAGAGAATGAAGAATTAAAGCTCGGTCGAGATGCCACAATGAGCGCTGTGATTCCCGGCACTCTAATCCCCAACAAGTCATCGGAACGAGAAGGACCCAGCAACGAGGAGCGTGAAGCCACGAAGCAGCAACTCAAAGACCAAGCCTCCAAACTCCAAATTGTAACAACCGAAATCACAACCCTCAGAACCAGCAACACAGCCCTCCTCTCCTCCCTCGCCCACTCCCGCCAAGAAATGGCCGCTCTCGTCGCCGCCACCGAGGAGCTTATCTCGCTCTCCCAAACGCCGAATGACAGTCATCCCGCGCCGGAACCGAGCTCAAGGGGTAGCTTTTCGAGAAGTATTTCTGGCGGGTTGAGACCGCTGGGGGTCGGGGCCGGAGAGAGCCGGATTGGAAGGGGTGGGTTTGGGATGGGGGGGAAGAGTATGATGAGTAATATTGAGAGGATGGGGAGGGGTGGGGCCGGGCGGTGAGGGGAGGGGAGATAGCTGGAGTCGGGGAGATATGGAGGCATGTCATCAATGGTCAGCATGGGATTTCGTTGTGCGTTAAAACCGTATGAGATGAGTTGTGCTGGAGAATGCAAACTTGAATGCTTCAATTGCCACTTTCACGTATATTTGCCCGAACTAGATATCGCAAGGGACCAGTGTTGGTATGATGAATCATTCCTCAAATCGTCCAGAAAGAGGTGTGGCTTTCAAGGAACTGCGGCTTTGGCGAAGCGCATCTTTGCCATCATGAGTGAGCTCTCGATTGTAACTCAATAGATTGTCGGAAGATTACATGTAGAGTAAGCTCTTACAAAAAAAAGTTAAAAAAAATTCAATCCCTGGACCACCACTTCCTACTCTCATCTCCACAAAACAGGATATTACATTTCCATATGTAGTCCTAAGAAAATCTTTCTCTTCAGACATATTTATTTATATCGTGTCGAATTCTATTCAAGGTTGCTGATTCGTAAAAGTGAAAATAAGATAGGAAAACCCTTGATGCAGTGCGTCCGAGGAAGGCAGTGTGTGTGCTGGAAATAGCGTTGAGTATTTATGGGGGGGTTGCGCGATTTTATGGGGTGGATGTAGGGTTTGTTAGGCGGTAGGGTGTAGGGTGTGTTTGGGGCACTGTTTTTGGGGTGGGGTTGAGATGGCTGCTGAGGGTGGGCGGAGGGTGGTGGTTGGTTGGTTACGTTCTTTTTATTCAGCTTCTGTTTATTCTCTCTGTCGTGGCTCGTTTGTTTCGTCGTTTGTTGTCCAAGCTAGCAGCCTGTCTCGCCACTCGTCCATTTCCCCCATCTCAACATCCACCCAACCATTCATGTCTCCATCTCGTCACCTACCCTCGCCCTCTCCATTTCCCACCATCTACTTCCCTGGTCCGACTCCCAGAACCCTTCGAACACTCAACCATCGTATACTGTCATACTCATAATGACTGCTAGCATGTCTAATATCATGTCAAGTTTGAAGTTATTGTTCTGTGTTGTGGTGAATACGGCCATGGTCATGATGGTTTGGGGTATGGGGGGAGGGGTAGGTAGGGGGCTGGGGGTGTTTCTGAGTGTGGCGATGGCGGTGATGGTGAAAAGGGGGTTTGGGGCTTTTGGGGGAAAGGGAGGGGGAGGGGAAGAGTGAGAGTGCGAGTGAGAAGGAGAATTGTTGGGGCGGGAGGGAGATGTGAAAGGAGAGTAGGAAAGGCGGTCGTAGTGGAGAAGATGTGAGGGTAAGACTTCAGAAGAGTCGGCGTGGCTGAGGGTGTTTTCGGACGTGGAGAGGAGGTTGGCACGGGCGCGGTATTGATAGGAGTACTCTGGTGCATGTGATGGGGTTGGGTTTCGAGATGGGAAGCTGAGTTTCGAGATCGAGCGCGATATTCTAGGAAAAGAACCAACCCAACTTCCAATAGCTAGTCCTCTTTTTTCACATCGAGAACATCTCGTTAATCAGCTCTGCCCGCTCAAAATTCCCCAAGTAATCCAACACCTTGAACCATCTCTTTTCCATTCTCATATATACTCTCCAGCTCTTGATCACAAACAATAGGCTACTGCGTCGTGTATTTAAATTTTAATATGTTTGGCTTAAAGTACAGCTAGCGTCAATGGAAGCAAAGACTGAATGCGAAATTCGATCTACCGCAAGGATGACAGAAAGTACCGTGCCTGAAGGGGCTGTAGAAATCACAGTGTCGAGATTAAGCGTCTTTCTCCGCATCTTGTTGACAAGCTTGGTTAGATATCCAGCCATCATCTTCCTCTGAAGAGTATTTTGCAGTCAGCGAGACACGCAAGTGAGCTGCTGCGCGGTACCTTTTCATGCAAAAACGAAGTCTTCATACGCTGTCCTGATGTTGCGCTCTTGTCGAGCGCCTCTTCAGCAGTTATGAGACCCAAACTGATGAATCTGGTATCTGAGCGAGGCTGCGACTGAAATAAGGTAGCAGGAGCGCTACCAGAGCGTTTTCTGAGTCGGGCAGTAGATTGGTGGAAATAGAAGATACCTCCGGAACTACTGCTGGTGCAGTGATATAGCTGATTTCGAGATTCCCATACAGATTTTAAGATGCAACTATATGCCTCCAGATGTGCCGATCCTTGTTCTAACAAGCCAAATCTAGGAGGTTGCGGCATTACATTTTCGACGAATAGTCGCAGGGGCTTGGGGTAGATACTGAAGCAATTTCATTCACATGGTTGAACATGGTCGTTGGGCTGCTCGATCTAGTACGTTAGTGATAAGCCGCTGCTGCTGAAGCCGTGATCTGCGGGTCATGTTACCGAGTAGACAGAAATCTCGATTTATGCCTTCCTGAGTTTATACTGCACATTACCGAATATTCCTTAAGACCTGAGCGTGCGCGCCTGAAAGGTTTTCCTCGAGTAGTCCGAGGAATTAGCGACTGCGGCTGTTGATTGAATCAATATTGTCGGCTACTGGTAATTGGTAGTAGATGAAGCATTTGATCATGCTTCAGACCTTCAAGGAGAAGGGATGACGATCTCATCAGAGGCAATGCTTTTGAGGGGTATGTCAATCATACCCGAGGTCGAAAGGTCTGCCAGTTTGTACGGATGATGACAGACTCACCTGGTATCGCTCCTGATCCATCTCCGCTAGAGTATCTCATCAACCTCGAATGTACTGTGGCGTTGGAGAAATGTCAATTTATCAGGCAAAGATTCAGGTGTTCCCACCAACACCGTTACTGCATTCTGAGGTGGACGTGGATTTCGCCCAAGGACTGCTAAGCCATGGAAGAGCAGCGCCAACAAGCGAACATGTGGCAATCCAATCCCAATTTGACGATAGGTGAAGTGGATCATACTACAGACGTCTGATGCATGGGTTGTTTTTCGTAGCTCGACCTTGAGCGATAGAGCGGTAAGAAATCGGGAACATGCACAGGTCATGTCAGGTTTATGTTGATCCTCGAATGGAAGAACAAAGCTCCTAGCGTGAGGGAAAACAAAAGCCAGCAACGGAACGCAAAATGACCTTTTAAAGAACTCAGCCGAAGAGGTTGAACCAGCGTACTCGTAGGCTCAAGAAAGATTAAGCTTGAGATTATCCATCTATATCACCCTAAATCTATAGCCCAAATGGGTATCCAGGAGTAAAGTAAACAAGCCGACATGCAGCTAGGTAGTCAAGGTTGAGAACTTTAAACGACAGCAGACATGAGTCCATCGACAACGCACAAAACGTAAAATATTGATGCTAAATCAGATTGCTGCTTTCGATCTCAGCTGTATCGTCAGGGCCTTTAAAAGCGACCTGAGGCGGCGAGGCTGCGGGGGTAAGCAGCTGCTCGGAAGCAGCGGTCAATGCTTTTCTCTGGTTGACAAAACCTGGCGGAGGACTTGTCCAGGTGTAGTCAACCCATTTACCAAGAACCTGCCGTATACCACGCGCAAGCTTCGCAACTTTCTTCTGCCGGGAGAGGCTCCACAGATGGTCTCCAGTGCCTCTGCCGGACTCAACGGCGGTCTGCTCTCCATTCTCAAGGCCATCAAGTATGCTCCTCCAGACACGCATCGTCTCGTCCAACTCCTCTACGTTGCTGACACCCATGACACTCACGCCTAGCTTTGTACCTCCTATTTGTTCAATCGTCTCCCTCACCCAGGGGATCCCTGAAGCTGGGTCTCCTTTCGAGCCAACGCTCTCACCCTGTCGCATCCAGGTTTCCAAGGCAAATCGGATTGCGACCTTTTCGATCCGATCATTCTGTGAATCGCACCAGTCGCTTGCTTTCTTGATGGCAGCACGTAACTCAGTTGGTGAGGGGTGGAAATCACCCTGACCGCCGATCGGAACACCCGTGCGGCGCAATAGGCCCATGCCAAGGACAGAGGCGTTGGGCACAACATCAACGCCAGCTGCTCTCAGCCGTTTCAAAGCCACTGAGCTGAGTCTCGTATTTTGGAGAGTAAAGTTCGCATAAGACATAACGGCATCCAAAGGCTTTCCAGTCTTCTCAAGGATCATCTCTGCCTGCTCGCAAAGCGTAGTGACCCGGTATCCAGAGATTCCGATATACTTGACTACACCCGACTGATCCCGGAGTCTACGTAGCTCAGTGACAGCCTCGAGAACCTCCTCTGGGGAAACGAATTCGACATCGTGGCAATAAACAACGTCTAGGTAGCTTGTTCGGAGGCGATCGAGACTCCGTTGTATGCTATGCCGTACCCACGCCGCGGAGTAATCAAACTCGGCGCCTCCGATTCGGCCAACTTTTGAAAGGAGGAAATAGTCGCGGCGAGGAAAGTTGTCGTGTACAAATGCGGTATCAAGAGCTTTTCCAAGCAGGTCTTCGGCTGGGCCGTAGTAAGGAGATGTGTCGAAAGCCCGGACACCAAGGGAGAGGGCGCGGTGGACTATGTTTGTGGTCGGCAATAGATAGGGGTCGGGGTTATATTGAGAGTTGAAGGTGGCGGTGCCCAGGATGAGCGGAGGGAGGAGCGTGGACAATTCGAGTGTTGCTGAGGACATGATGAGACGGGGGACAGCGGGCGGACGGTCGATGGAAGCGGGAGGATCAAGACAGAGCTACTATGCGCTGTAGGTATGCGAAGACGAGAATCGATGGCGGTACTTTGGGCTGGAGTAGCCTTAATATGTACTGCTGCCTGCTCCAAGGAATGTCCCTACTGTCAGAAGCCGAGACGAATGGAGGCTATGTATTGCTTATCGGCGCCTGCTTGGATAATCGAGTGTGGGGTGCATACAAGAGGCATTTTAAATAAATTCATTAGGGTGTGTGTCTGCACAGGATGGTGCCATCGTCTATGACGCGCAGATTTGCTGCCATTGGCACGCTTGGCTTAGCCCTGTACTGTAGAGAGCCCATATCGTAAGCAACCGGATGTATTTACATGCTAGAGAGTAAAATTTGGGCCAACGGGGATAGAGGTAGAAAGCAAGAGAGAGCGAGACTGCGGAACGGAGGAATGTCGAGATACATGTCAGCGATGCGGGCTGTGGTCTTCCGTCTAGCGCCATCACGCACTTTGATTAACGCAGTCCCTACAGAAATCCAAACCCTAATCTGCCCTAATCTGCAAACCATCTTGGTTCCGGGTTCGCACGATTGGATTAGGAGGGCCAATGATGCGACTGCGTGACCCAACTCTATCTTGACCGTTGAGCAAGAAATGGTAGATGGCAGCCTTGGGGATTTCATGTTGTGTTACGGAAGAGCTGGCATGTCGATACCCTGGTTGCATACTACGTCCAGATGGAATGAAAATGCCTCGTATCTTTCCATGATAGCAATCCAAAATCTAACCACTTTACCTTGAAGCCTGATAAGAAGAAGGAACAACAAGTCGAAACTTAATAACCTAAGGTGAGTTTGTTTGAGAAACACGTGATCGGATGGGTATTTTAGTTGTTTTAGCATAGGTCGGGCATAGTAATGTGATGAGTGCCGGAAGCATTGGGCTGCGCCGAAAACACCTCGGATAACCCGCCAGCAGTAGGGAGTGCTGCTAGATCTACAATACATTTGCCTCGCCCGCAGGCTCTGACCAGAGAGTGCCTATGGCCAAAAGAGATCGCCATACCGTTGTGAAACAATAGCAGTCCTTTGGCCAGTCCAAACGTATAGGAGCTGCGCCTTCGTAGAAAAGCAGAACATGACGACCACTACTTCGAACCATACTCCGGTGCTGTTAAGAGTGAAAGGATGCAGAACGCCGGGCTAATGCAATGCCAAAGGTGAAGTCGAAAATTCGGTATGCGGGCAAAGGTGCAGGTAGTGTGTGGTCTTCATGAGCGAGCAAAAAGTTCGCTCCTTGGGCCTCTCATTCGTGACAAGGCCCCCCTGGTGTGGTCATCAATCCTTGAAAACCTTCCACCCCTCTTTCAGCTCCGCCTCTTCCTCCGCCCTCTCGGCGGCCTCCCTGACCTCCCTTTCGATTCTCTCCCGTGCGCGTAAGACCTTGCTCTGTAGATAGAAGCTTCCACCGTTTTTCGGCTCGTTGACGTCAAATAACCTTTTGAACCTTTCCATCACGGCCTCCATATTCGCCTTGCCTCCCTGTGGTGGTTTGACATTAAGGATTTTGCATGCCTCACCGAGGGTAAGGCCGCTCGAGGCATAGTTGGCTGCTGCTTCGGGAGCATTTCTTACCGATTGAGCAGCATATTTTTGAGTTGCTGAGGCTTGTTTATAAGCTTCTGCAAAAGCGCGACCAAGCACTCGTGATCCTATGATGACGACCTGGGTTATGATACGGTGCGCCTTCCAATATATTAGTTTCTGAAATCACTAGTTGGTTGTTGATGCATAATGCTCACCATATAGCTTTCTGACACCAGTATCCAAGACGACAGGGTGAGCTGATCGAGAGGCGTTGTAGATGCCAAAATTCTTAGGCCCGCCCCAACTTACTTGATAGTTCTGGAACAACAGTCGGCCCGGAAGAAGTTCCGTAGCCGAGGCGGCCAGCTCACCGGGAATTGGCGCCGATGACTTCACCGTTCCAGCTTCACATGCCAACATCTCGCGACATCCTTCGGGAAGAGCTCAGAGGCACATTCGATAGGCAGCAGAGCTATACCACAAGCCTACCACCGGTTATCAACATGGTAGCAAACAGGTCTGAGCAGGCATCGCTGATTTCTGGCCCGTTGCATGGCTGCGTTTGGTACGTAGCATTGTTTGTTCATTATATATACTCTAGGCAGTAGAGGCTTACAATCAATTTCAGATACACCTTGGATAGAGGCGATGGCTCCTTCACCGGCAAAGGTCTCGGAGAATGGCACTCTCAGCTCTGGTGCGAATAGAGATCCAAATCCTCCAACAACTGCGGCTTTCTCGCTGTCATCGTCACAGATCTCGCCTGCTACAAGACAAAGATCCACCATACTCGTTCATCAGAAATCGCCATTGCTTGTAGCGACGCCTCCGCCAATCACCAGAGCTCTAGCTTTCTCTCATCCATTCATCCTACCTTTGAACAAAGCGGCGGGTCTGATATCATGGACAAGCGGAGATCCTTGGGAGAGCTTCCTAGTCGTGGCAGGCTTTTGGGCTGTAATACTCTACGGAGATGCCGTAGTTAGATGGACTGGGCCGGTCGTGATGGTTATAGGCATTATACTGGGCATGTACACACGCAGGTTCTCTCCCCTCTCATCGACCGGCTGGACTGGTGAAAAGCAGAAGGGGCATAAAAAAGAGCCGTCAGAGGGCAGTATGAAACATCAGAAAAGCTTGGATGAGATTGTAGAAACTCTAACCGTCTTTACGACTCGATGCAATGTACTCCTCGAGCCTTGTCTGCACATGACAGACTTTCTTTCAACGCAGCGAACCGCGACATCGGCTACTACTAGGCCAGCTCTTACGACCCTGTTCATCCGGATTCTGCTTGTTACGCCGATATGGATTGTTATGACAATCTCGCCCCCACGCATTATCACTACTCGGCGAGTGGCTCTTGCAATCGGCACCTTGATGCTAACTTGGCATTCAAGACCAGCTCGGGTTTCTCGTGCGATTCTTTGGCGTTCTAAGACTACTCGACGTATTGTATCAGTGGTGACTGGTTTGAGCTTCATCAATAGCGCTGCAGGTGCACCACCGCTCCCCGGTCGCCCAGACGAACCACCGCCGCTTCCGCCTCGAAGTAAGAACCAACATGCTGTTGCTAATTCATTAGTTCAACAAGGACCTGAGTCAGCTGGTGTACGTTTCACGTTCGTAGTGTATGAGAATCAACGACGTTGGCTTGGGCTTGGTTGGACTTATTCTTTGATGTTCAACGAACGAGCACCTTGGACCGACGAGCATTTGAATCCGTCAGACCCCAAAGATGACTTTCAGCTACCGGATGTTGACCATGGTAATGCTCAGTGGCGATGGGTAGAAGGAAGCGAATGGAAAGTCGAGGGTGCTGGGAAGAGCAAGGTAGATGCCAATGAAGACGGCTGGATATACTATGATAACAAGGTAATATGTAAATGCATGTTCCATTGTCGTACTAACTGGGATTTAGTGGAATGATGGTCGTCGTGGCCGAGATGGCTGGGGTCGCTATACTCGCCGTCGGAAATGGTATAGAGACGCTGAGCTAGTGGAGATAGCTTCAAACCCTGAACCGAGTTCTTCAGTAGCAACGCTTGTCCCCTCGTCGTCTGACCAGAGTTTCAAAGACCCACCGCCTGACTATTCTCAAGTGATGCAAGATAACGACGATGCAACTAGCAGTCAGGTCAAGAAACGGGGTTTCTTGAGGAATAGAAGAGAGAGCACGCAGAGCAGCGCAAAAAGCAGCGCTAATTCTTCGGGTTCTGTGCTCCGTAGTGACGACGAACTGGGTCATCAGATGCCACTGTATCCGGACCGTGACCGCGACTGGAATGTTGGCGATGATATCAAGATGGGTCTAGGTTAAGCGACTCGCAATGTGCGAGTGTGTTTTCAGTGGCAGCGACGCCGATCATTCCGAATTCCGCTCATGGCTATCTCTGATCTCGAGACGGTCTTTCTGGTGACACAAGCCACGAGTTCTCTAGGCTACATACTAAACCCACTGGTAGCAAGCACAGCGAAGTCGTCTTCGGCCTCCCAAGTAGTGGCACACATTGTCCAAATATCGAGTAAACATCTGTCAATATATGCCGCTATAGCCGCATCGAACTTGGTAGTCAATTGCTGAGTACGAATCTCAACCGCAAAGACACAGATAAGCATCAATTCACTATAAGTGCATTGAGGTCTCAATAGTGTCGGTTCAGCCAGACGAGCAATAACACAAATCTGCATATCTTAGGTATTAAACTATGGAGGTACTTACCGTAACATAGCGATGATCAAGCAAGATTAGGCGCTAGCCCATGAATGATGAGGTGTCTGCTCACTTGCATTGGTCTGTGTTCACTCTAAAGCTTCATTGAAAGTGAGGTATGGCAAAACCTCACTTTTCCGCGATCCACTCAAAGAGATTCTACGGCCCTTTTCTACCTTTCCATGTTCATCTGAATCACCACCACATTATCGAACTACTGTACCTTAAGCAAACATTGCTCGACGCGAGTATTGGTAAGGTCCACTAGAATCGCAGAATCGACACTATCTATTGCCCTCAGTGCACCATTTTGCTCTGCAATTGTCTAACACTACTTTTATCTTATACTACTTCACACGACATAAGATAGAGCAGTATTTCTAGCAAGATTTATCAAACCACTATCACGATAATTTTTTATCCTCGTGGTTGGACTGCGCAGGTCTAAGCCTATCATTACCGTCCAGAGTCTGAATTACCCTCTAACAACGTGCCTACAACATGGATCAAGCATCCGAGGGAAAGGCAATAGCGCTACAGCTACAGGACGTCCAAGCTCTTCTTGATCAGGAGAACGCAAACGATGAAGAAGGTGAGATTTCAGACCAAAGAATCGCCATGCAGACGTACCAAGAGAATTTGATGCAGCATCTAACTTTTCTGGGGGATGCCCGCATGGCTCGCAGTTTCGCAAATGCTGTCCAGAGCGATGATCAACTTCTAGCCGACGCCTGCGAAGACGAAAATGTTGCAGCAAACGACCAACTGTTAGCTCAACGGCTTGCCGGTGGACCTGCTGCATCCTACCCAAAAATAGATTTGGATGACGCTGAGCCTTCAAACTTGGCGCAATTCAATCGCACAGAGCCAGTGCTTTCAAGCTCACCGACTACAGCGACCTCGGTCGATAAAGCTCGCGATGTCGGAGAAAATAGGGGAACAAAGAGGGAACGAGAACTTTCTGTGGTTGAAGACCACGAAGGCCGTTCAAAGAGGCCAAAAGTCGAAATACTCAATACCCTGCCTGTTTTGAGCTCGAAGAGAAAGCGTTCTCCCAGCCCGCACGGCCAAGTCGAAGCTTCCTCCCTTGCAACATCCGTTGTCTTGAGCCTCGGAAACGGGGAAGAGGCCCAAAATAGTGTAACCTCAAACAAACGCGTGAGGACTTCAACGTTGGATGAGCGAGTGAACGAGAAGCAGATCGCCTTTATCTCGTGCGGCGAACCAGACTCAGGCACTCATCTTAGCTTAGAAAATTGCAAGCACTGTTACTGCAAGGAGTGTGTAATTTCTTGGGTCGAAGCTGCGTTGGATCCTGGCTCAACATTTCCGCCTGTTTGCTGTAACCACCAGATAACCCTGGAAGTCGTCGAGCCCTACATATCCCTCGACCTTGCAAGACGATTCAAAATGCAGGAGAAAATCTCACTTGCAGCAGCCTGTCCACTAATTTGTGCCGAGCCCGGCTGTCTCGTTGGTATATCGACACAAAACATTGTCGGCGACAAGGGACATTGTCTTGCTTGTAAGCGAAACACATGCAACAAGTGCAGGATGGGTTGGCACGAGGATGAATAATGTGTCGCTGACGAGGAGCGGGCGCTGATCATGGGAATGGCGAAGAAAGAGGGCTGGCAATCCTGCTTTCGTTGCGGGAACCTAGTAGAGTTGAACACTGGTTGCTACCATATGATGTAAGTACATGATCCAGATTGATCCATGAATAGGCAACTGACTTGGCATCCGCAGTTGTCTATGCAAGGCTTCCTTTTGCTATTTGTGTGGGCTTAAGTGCATGAATGTTTGGACAAGTGCGCGTTTTGGGACGAGGAACGGCTTTTGGCCCATACCAACAGAGTTACCGATAGACGGGCAGTAAATCGTACGCGTTTGGGCCAACCTCCAGACGCTCGTCCGCGAGCTGTACAGCTTGAGGAAGTCCGTGCCCTAGTACAGCAAGATTGCGATCACGGTCAGTGGGAATATCTCTTCGAGAGCGTCGTCAGAGCAGAAGGCCTCGGCAACTGTCGGCTTTGTGACTACTATGGAGACAAATTCCTACTTCGTTGTCATCACTGTCGTATCATGTCTTGCCGATGGTGCTCGAGGCTTGCGCCACCCAGGACAGTGCACCCTCCTCGGACACGTCTCTAGAAACGACACCGAAAGCCAGTCAAAGCTCAGACGGCAGTCAGCTTTCCCTCCCTTTCTACTTTCCCAAGAATCTGCGTTCTTGTGGGTAGATCTCCATCAGCACAGCAAGTCCCACAATGTCTTCTATTCCTGGTATAGACATGTCACGTCGCCATGCATCCATTCAAGCCTGTAGAGGTCCCGTCAGGTATTCCAAGATGGTCGACCCTTCAGGTTCACCAGAGTTACCAGGACCAAGGTGGAGAATCGCACAGATATCATCTTCTTGAGTCACATCATGAGCTCTGCAAGAAATTTGGAAGAAAATGTCTTCTGCATTCTATTTCCACTTTCGCGGACATCACATTCTTCATCAGTTCGAATTTCTGCAGAATTTTTAAAATAACTGCCTTCACGAATCTCTACGGCATATTCAAACATGTCAGTCCCTGGCTGTCACAAGAGGTACAAAGACAAGGATGAAGAAAATAGAAGATCGCCCCCCCCCCAACGCTCGACACGTTCGTTCTCTGATGCTGTGCCTCGATAAGTGCTCAAGACACTCCCTCTCGCTGTTAGGAATGACTAAATTCCCTTTATCAGATTGAGTTCTAGGTGTGAGTGGCACGTTCGATTATCTCCCTGAGAGTCTAGTCAACGTACTGAAGATATTCCGATCTGTGTGGGGGAATAGCCTGCGGATATCGGCGTTGTCCTGATGACAAGGGCATTAAACCATCGCTTAGAAATCCTGCCCTTCAGACTCTCAACCACCAAGGCGGTTTATTCATCAAGCGGTCGGACACAGTCGGGAGTTGTGGGTGTCAGAACCGACGGATCGTATTGGGAAGAATAATTCCTGCAGCCCGCGAAGTTTGCCGGTTTACGTACGCAGCAAGAGCTCACAGCTCGAAGGTGGGAGAGATTAAATAAACGAAGAAATGAACTACTGTATACAAAAGAAGTTTCGGCCTGTGGTACTGTAGGTACATTCGTCAGAAATGGGAATTTGGTAAAACACCGACTCCCATCAATCATTCGTCGACCAGCTTCATGAAAATTAGCACTATGAAGCATTTCATTTCATTTCAGACTCGACTGGCTGGCTGGCTGAAGAATCAATCGATCGCCAATGCCACTGACCCATGTGCAGTAAAACGGAACTTGGCTCCCTGTTACTATATCCCCCCTTTCGCACAAAGCCCTCAGAAAACCTAGGCTCGTTCTTCTCTCTTTTGGAGAAGACAAGACTAAGAGAAAGGTATTACATATCGCTCTTAAACGTTGAGGCCTCGTATATGGTTTACTGTAGATATGTGCATGGCAGCTGGAAAACCACATTTTAAGAGACTGCGTGGAAGCGGTTGGAATAGGAGGAATGTCACGTTTGGCGATTCCCTCATTAAAAAACACGGAGTATCTCACAACGAACCTGCATCAACCTAATCTCAAGCCCCTTCCCACAAAAGCTATACCTCTCTACACAACTCCCCCCCCCCCCCCAAACCCCACACCCACATCCTCTCCACCTCCCCCTACGCCGTCCAAACTCCAAACCAGCAACCCATCCATCCCTCACCTCCCCATCGCCAGCCTCGATCCTCTCGTGTGCGGCCTATCTGCTGGGTGGTGCATCGGTCGAGCGAAAAGGGGTGTGTCGTGGTATTAAAAAGGGGACTGGGTTAGGGGGGGAAAAGGTAGGTGCGCTTTCCGGGCGTTGTGGAGGTAGCAGCTGTCATGGTTGAGGGGGTCGGGAGAAAGGCCAGCGGCGTTGCGTTGGTTGTTTGTGATGGGTTTGGGTGCTGGGTTGTAGGTTGGGGATCGTTTTGTTTGGGGCTGCTGGGACGTGGTGGTGATGTTTTTCAAGTTGGGGGTTCTGAAGTTTGGGTGTGTCAGGTCGGCGAAAAGAGCCAGAGCGTTGTTTCTGCTTGATGATGAGCTCGAGGTTGTGGCTTTATCTGAGAACGATGATAGTTACTGCGATCATCAGGCTGGGACTAGGGTCGTCATAGAATAAAGGGAATGTTCGTAAAACATCTGTAGGCCATTGTTCGAATCAGTGATAAGGCAGAAGTTTCATACTAGGAAATTCGATTCATTGTGAAGGAATCGAACAATACTCATTGTTGCAACGTCGATAGAGCATTCATAAATACCTCAATTCTGAGTCTGAACATTCCTTTCTCCCATCGTCAACATCTTCGACTCTCTCAAACACGGAAAAATCTCAGACACCAAAACCAACAAATCCTCATCAGCGTCTCGACCATGTCCGACCTCAGAAATCTCGCCGGCTCACAGTTCGTGGCCGAACTTGTCAGGCTCCCTTCAGAAGGGTTGAAGGATGCTAGCAGCGACCAAGAATGCATTATTTGCAGGGCAGAGTTCGGGCCCGAGACAGAAGATGCAGTCCAATTGCCTTGTCGCCACGTCTTCGATCGAAAATGTCTGGATAGGTGGTTGTCTGAACTTGAAGCGGGCCAAAACACATGTCCAAAATGCCGTACAGAATTATTCGTAAAGAACGATACACCCGACTCGGATATAACCGACTTTCTGGCCGAGTATGCCAACTCGCGGACCCCCTTTATTCCGCCCCACGATGATATCACTGAATTTCTGGATCAACTTGGTGGAATACCTGCGAGTGTGGCCGCAAGACTACCGCCTCCATCCACAACCCTTGGCCTTTTCAGCGGTCTCAGCGAGAACGCGACCCGCATATTGCGCCAACAATACTCGGACTGGTTTGCTCGACAGACTCAGGAAGTGAAAGATAGGTTTCCAAACCCTTCGGATCTCCCAATACAACCCCGTGACGACAGCATTTATGAGCTAGGTCACAACTATGGCCTTGCGTTTTTTCAACAGCGCGAGGAAGAGGACGAAGCTCCTAGCTTCAGGCTACCAGAAAATCACCAATTTCCACGACTCGACACCCCTGAGGGCTTCGACCGAGTCCTCGAACGCATATCTGGTCTAACCGAAGAGAATCGCAACGAGCTACGTCGCACTCGGGCCGAGTCCCGGGCGCAACGGCAACGACAAGCGGGGGTTGGTTTCGGAGCATATCACGCTGATAGTAGTAACGCCTCCCACAACATACCGCAGGCGAGGGCCAATGGCGAGAGCCACAACAGAGTCGAGGCTGATAACGAGAACAACATCAGACTTGACACTGCCGATGACTACCAACATTATCTCAATCGCTCATGGCAAAGCAGAGAGGTTCACGCTACATTACAGCGTGATCTTGCCGAGCTTGGTCTGAACATACCCCAGGCGAGGGTCAATGAAAACCACAACAGGGTCGAGATCGATGATCAGAACAATGTCACACTTAGGACCGTCGATGGTCGTCGCTTCTTGATCAGTCGCTCAGCTACAAGTGGTGAAAACCACAACAGGGTCGAGATCGATGATCAGAACAATGCCACACTTAGGACCGCCGATGGTCGCCGCTCCTTGTTCAGTCGCTCAGCTACAAGCGAAGAAGGTCGCAATAGATTACCTCGTAATTATGCCGAGCTCCGAGCGCGACTTCAACGACGTTGACGGGAGCTGTAGTGGTTTGAAGCCTGGCGGATCTTGAAAAGATGTCTAAGTATGCGGTGTTTACATTTGTTTTGACCTAGAATAGCGAATAAGAATCAGTTGTCTTGCAATTTCCGAAGTAATCCGCTTTTGTCGAGTCTGACCACCCCTGGCCCTTTTTCCAAAACAACTGTTCATCAACCCAAATATCTCGTTGTCAAATGGGTCATCATGGGTCTTAAATGTTGCAATATTGAAAATTTTGTATTGGGACTGGTGGGAAATTAGCGTGTTTCTGTCCCAAACATGAAGACCAGAGAGCTACCTGGGAGCGCTTGGTTCCTAACTTGTAGAATAGGTAGTCTTGATGGTTTTTATCTGCCACTCAATGTAGCTGAAAAATGTCAACAACCACAGCAGCACAGAATCTCAGTGCTGTAATCAGAGTGGCAGAAGGGTCGATATTCTTGTCTCCGCAGCCGACCATGATCTTACCTTTCCTCGAACCATTCGGCCAATGTTAGCATCTGTTTTTCCATCCCCTTTCCTAAACTTTCCCAAAACCCAATGCCCTAAACGAAATCAAAGGAAGAACATAGCACTCAAAAAGCAGTCATTGTCACGCGTCCGGCGAGTGAGTGGCAGAGACACAAAGAGAGCAGAAGAAGGGCTTGATAATTCATCAACCAGTCCCGTATTCCTGACCTCGACAAGCCAGGAAAAAAGACCGCAATCACATAAAAGGATGATATAGTGACGCGGTAAATGAAGCGCCTCTCGGTCAGTGCCCTCTTAACTCGTCAGCATTGCTTTCTCCGTCACCCAGCGTGGCAGTTTTTCTAGCTTTCGTCACATATATCGGTAATAGAAAACTGTACATTTAGCAAGACATTGACTGCAGATACTATGACTGCTGCCATTGATCTCGTCTCAAAGAACAAATTGGAGAGACAGTCAGTAAGTATATGCGTTAATGGTGAACGCCGAGGTATGGGAAAAAGCGTTTCGGCAGCGATAACGGCTTAGTAAGCCCAACATACCCCTCGAATAACAGAACTTAAACAAGACTCTTTCGAAAGACTCCGAGCCACATTCCCTATCGTTGGTGAATGGTACGGTCACCAGGCCAAGGGGCAAGCGCCATAAAAACAAGTAGGGCAAGGGGTATGAAATGCCAGGGAAACAGGGCGAGAAGAGCAGCCACGGGATGTCGATGGTGATAGAATAACGAATGAAGATAACATTGATTGAACAGGGTCGAGGCCATGGGACGATCACGGCAGAAAAAGCAAGCTTCGATCAACTCGAGCGTGTGAAACACTAACACTACACGGTATCCATATGCTCGCCCCCAAACCCCACCAAACTACGACGAGAAGGTAACGGCGTCGGCAATATCCTTAGCGAATGCGAAATCTAATCTTCCATATATCCTTGCTGCGTATGTTCCCTCCCTATGTGTTTCCCTCGACGTCGATATACCTCGTTGGTGCCGCTATCGCGTGTAGGCGGATGGAGCGTTGCGGTGTGAGAGATTAGTGCTGATACCGAATGCATGTCAGCAAGCTGTTTTTGGATACAGGAGCAGGGATTGGAATTTTGATGTGAGAGTGCCTACACCGCAGCTAGAGCATCCGCAGCTGACACAATCGCCGGAGCAAGAGCAGGTTGAGCAACTGCAGGGAGACATGGTGTCGATGGTGGTTTGAAAGTGGTGTATGTGTGTCAGTTGTTGCTGTTGGACGTTTGCTGTGGTTTTAGATGGTTGTAGTAGTGTTTGTGCGATTGATTCTTTGTTGGGGATATCCTTCTCTTCATATACATCGAACTCCTGCGCCTAGAGTTTCCATCCGGTCCCGACACAGCGGGATCAGGCACTTACCCCTCACGTTCTACTGGCCGAGCGAATGAGAATCCTGTGTGATAGCATCCCAGCTGCACGACCCTGCAACATTGTCCGGTTATGATTTGTGCAGCGTCTGGTGCGGAGTGGGGGATTTGCCAGCTGCGAGGATCATGCATAGCCTGGAATGTGAGTGGTGGGCATTATACACGAGCAGCCCACACGACCTGGATGTTAGCGGAAGGAGTGGGGGCTCGGCCGGTGGACGGTCAATCACGCTGCAAGTTGAAATGGGTATGTAGTAAATGAGCAACACCTCCGAGGGCCTGAGCTGAATTGCAGATCGATTTGTTATCTCATAGTCTCAGCCATCAATCCATGTGTGCCTCTCCATTGACCTCCATTAACCCCGCAGTTCCCAGATTTCAAGCACAATAGAGAACAACACCCAGACCAATGCGAACTCATGGCGGCCCCTCCTCTTCGGACGCGCGGCAAGGGTGATAGAGGGCACGGTCGAGTATTCCTAGCAGAAGGGTATTAGCGGTGGTTGTCGTCGGTAAGCATTCTGTATGGTACGGACATTTACAGGTGCACTGGCCAGTAGGGCAAGCACATGAGCTGCCGCAGCTACAGGTACATCCTGGACCTGTGGAAAAGCGTCAGTCTTGTTGCTCACCTGGGCGCACTTCAAGCTGAACATACATACCCATGTTGAGATGCGGTGGTTTTGGTATGATGGTTTGGAAATTCGTAAGTGCTCGTGGCTGTAAAAGGCGGTGGATGGTAATGCTATCTGGTGGTGTATTGCTTTGTGTAAAGTTGGTGGGGCTCGTTGCTCTTTAAGAAACCCTGAGAGCTACCCCACTAGGCCTTAAAAGGCGCCTGTATTTGACGTTACGCATTCGACTTTTCCTTTATTCACCGAATACGATAGATCTTCATCCATCTACTACAGGTCACTCCATCTATTCTTCAGGCCATGAATGAACACCTGTACGGTCATTTCAGTCCCTGCAAGTTCCGTCTCTTTTGGTCCTCCGTAGATGTTCCTTTCATATGCCCACTCCTATACCCTCTCATCCTCTATGGTCTCCTACACCCCCAATCAGGGGGGTTTTATCGATGATCTGTTATTGTTTTCTTTCTTGTTC